>Ga0123355_10001517_pt1 | contig 32400 bp, 25 predicted proteins | sample TergutEmb28metaG_3_FD_89872 | JGI IMG/M metagenome (GOLD analysis project Ga0123355, IMG submission 89872) | Embiratermes neotenicus P1 segment gut microbial communities from Petit-Saut dam, French Guiana - Emb289 P1 | ecosystem: Host-associated > Arthropoda: Insects > Digestive system > Gut ...
CGGCTATCGTCGAGGGTGTGGTATCTGTAAAACAAGTTAATGAAGCGATGAAATCTGCCGCATCCGAATCTTTTGGATATACAGATGATGAAATTGTGTCTTCTGATATTGTAGGCATTAACTATGCTTCCTTGTTTGATTCAACTCAAACAAAGGTTACGGATTTAGGTGGTAACTCACTGGTAAAAATCGCAGCTTGGTATGATAACGAAAATTCGTATGCTAGTCAGATGGTGCGGATGATAAGGTATTTGGATATTGTTTAAATTATAACAACTAAAAGGGGCTGTCTTGTTAAACATTTTTTTGAATAATTATGCAAAATAGACGTAGGGGCGAACTGTGTTCGCCCGAGGTTTTCCGTATTTATACGGGTTTCCGCGGGCGAACACAGTTCGCCCCTACATTTTTATGCACATTATACGCTTAACAAGACAGCCCCTTTTATGCTTTATAACTTAAATGTATCACAAATCAACTTCGCTGTCTCTTCTGCCGACATATTTGAATTATCAATACGTAAATAATTTTTTTCCTTAATTTCTCCTGGTAAGGAGTTTAATCTATAATTTATAGCACTACGCTGCATTTCTTGCACAGACCATTCTGTGTTACGTTTACTTGGTTTATGCGCTAATCTGTTTGATGTAACATTTCTCTCCAAACGTACATCCAAGGGCGACTCTAACTCTACATAGAATACTTCCCCACCACGGGAGCGGAATAATTCTGCAATATTTTCTGTGTAATTCCAGTCTGCTTTATCATCAAATGCCCATACATATGTAAAAATAAGGCCTTCTAAATCACTTTTAGACACTTCATCAAAAATTTCTTGTCTAAATAAAGTAACAAGACGTCTTCCTACATCCGAGCCATAACTGAAGAAATTGGCTACAAGCTCTATAGTCATGTGATTATGAAATAATTTAAGATTTGTTAGTTTTGCGAGCTCCTGCCCTACAGTCATTTTTCCTACAGCTTGCGGGCCAAATATTAGTACAAACTTCACACTTCCACCCCCGTTGATCCTTTTGCCAAAAGCTTTATCTCATAGTAATGATCAGCTCTCCAGCCTTTACCGGTTGATTTTGCGCTACATGTATTGTATCAATAATACCATCCACTTTGCTCATCACTGTGGTCTCCATTTTCATAGCCTCTATAATTGCAAGCACTTCGTTAGCTTTTACTTTGTCCCCTACTTTTACGTTAAGCTTGCTAACCATCCCAGGGATACTTGCGCCAATTTCCATACTGCTATTAGGATCAGCCAAAACTACCGTAGATTTTGCCATCCCCTGCGCCTTATCTTGCACAGTGACCTCGCGGCTTTGCCCATTCAATTCAAATACTACAGAACGCCTGTTGTCCTCATCCAAATCGCCGATGCTTAGCAGTTTAATAAATAAAGATTTACCGTCAGCAATCTCTACCGCAGTAGACTCCCCTACCCCTAAACCATTAAAGAATACATTCGTATCAAGTACAGATAAATCAGAATATTCCTGGTTATGGGCAAAGTAATTTTCTATCACCTTTGGATATAGGCAATACGAAACCACATCCTGCATGGTAGGCTGCGGACAAAAGCTTGCCATTTCTTTTTTTACTTCAGCAAAATCTACCGAAGGCAAATGCTCTCCTGGGCGGCCTGTAATTGGCGTTTTGCCCTTTAGCACAATGTCTTGAATATCTTTAGGGAATCCACCTTGCGGCTGTCCCATCATGCCTTCAAAGTAACTTACAACAGAATCTGGGTAAGAAAGATGCTTGCCTTTTTCTACTATATTCTTTGCAGTCAGTTTATTTTGCAGCATAAATATAGCAAAATCCCCCACCATTTTAGATGATGGCGTAACCTTAACGATATCGCCCAGCATTTCGTTTACTTCTTTGTATTTTTCTTTTACTTCTTGATAACGGCCGCCAAGGCCAAGGCTTTCTACTTGCATTTTTAGGTTAGTGTACTGGCCTCCGGGGATTTCGTAACGGTAAATATCCGTGGCCGGGGATGTTAAACCTTCTTCAAATTTGCTGTAATATTTACGCACATGCTCCCAATACGCAGACATTGGCTGTAAGGCTTTGTCGCTAAGATTGGTGTCACGTTCTGTGCCTTCTAAAGCTGTAACAATTGCATTTAATGATGGTTGGCTGGTTAGAGATGATAGGCTTGATATTGCCGTATCAACGATATCCACCCCTGCCTCTGCAGCTTTAAGCACTGTAGCCACACCATTGCCACTTGTATCATGAGTATGCAAATGAATTGGCAGGCCAATTTCATTCTTAAGCGTACTCACTAATTTATGGGCAGCATATGGCTTAAGCAGCCCAGACATATCTTTAATACCTAAGATATGAACGCCGCGTTTTTCAAGCGCTTTTGCCATATCCACATAATATTGTAGGTTGTATTTATCTCGGCTTGGGTCTGATATATCCCCTGTATAACAGATATATCCTTCACAAATTTTATTTTGCTTAAGTACCTCATCAATAGAAAGTTCCATGTTTGGTAGCCAATTGAGGGAGTCAAACACTCTAAATACATCTACTCCGCCTTCGGCAGCTTCTTTAATAAACTCGCGTATCAAGTTATCTGGGTAACTTGTGTAGCCCACAGCATTTGCACCGCGCAGCAGCATCATCAGTAGCACGTTAGGGATTTTTTCACGCAATGCAGCAAGCCTTTCCCACGGGGATTCGTGCAGGAATCGATAAGCCACATCAAAGGTTGCCCCGCCCCACATTTCAAAGGCAAAGGCATTCGGCATAGAATGTGCCATGTAATCTGCAATTTCCAGCATGTCCTTGGTGCGCACACGCGTGGCAAGCAGAGATTGATGTGCATCTCGCAATGTTGTATCAGAAATCAATAAATTTTTGGTATTTAAGCAGAAATCGCGTACTGCCATGGGGCCTTTTTCGTCTAAAAGCTGCTTGAGGCCGGCTTTTGGTGTACCGCTTACTTCAGGTACAGGTGCAATTTCTACTTGTGTGTGATTCAAATCTTTGCCGTTTACCACAGTGTTAGCGATATAATTCAAAAGCTTTGTGCCTCTATCTTGAGGCTCTATCAGCTTGTAAAGCTCGGCGGTGTCATCTATAAAAGTAGTGGTACAGTCTCCCTCAGCAAATTTAGGATGCAACAATATATTGCTTAAAAATTGGATATTTGTTTTAACGCCACGTATACGCATCTCGTTAAGGGCGCGTAAGGCTTTACGTGTGGCCCCCTCTAAAGAGCGGTCAAAAGTGGTCACTTTCACCAATAAGCTATCGTAATAAGGGGATATTTCTGCACCGCTATAAGCATTACCAGCATCCAAGCGCACACCAAAACCACCGCCGGAGCGATAAACAGAAATTTTTCCATAATCCGGAGAAAAATTGTTTGCCGGGTCTTCTGTGGTTACACGGCACTGAATGGCTACACCAGTGTATGTGATGTCCTTTTGCTCTGGTATTGCAATGGCAGGATCACTTAATTTATGGCCTTCGGCTACCATAATTTGAGTTTGGACGATATCTATGCCTGTGATAACCTCTGTGATTGTATGTTCTACCTGCACACGCGGGTTCATTTCTATAAAATAATGTGCGCCGCTGCTGTCCACCAAAAATTCGACAGTACCGGCATTTACGTAATCTACTGATTTGGCCAGCTTAACAGAATCCTCATAAATCGCCTCTTTGGTAGCCTGCGGAATAGATGTAGCTGGGGCTACCTCTATCACTTTTTGATGTCTACGCTGAAGCGAGCAGTCCCGTTCAAAAAGATGCACAACATTTCCGTGTTTATCTGCGATCACTTGCATTTCTATATGTTTAGGCTCTATAAGATATTTTTCCATGAAAATATCACCATTGGCAAAGGATTTAAGTGCCTCACTTTGCACAAGTGGGAAGGCATTTTTTAGTTCAGTATCGTTATTCACACGGCGCATTCCACGTCCGCCACCACCGGCCGCCGCTTTAAGTATTACGGGATAGCCATATTCAGCTGCTTTCACAAGCGCATCTTCTACGCCTTCAAGCGGCTTATCGCTGCCAGGAATAGTTGGTACATTGCAATTTTGCGCAATCTCTTTTGCGCTAAGTTTATCACCCATCTTTTCAAGCACATGAGATGGAGGGCCTATGAAAATAATCCCGTTCTCCTCACAAGCACGGGCAAAGTTGGCATTTTCAGATAAAAAACCGTAGCCAGGGTGTATTGCGTCTACATTTTTTGCTTTCGCCAATTTTATTATTCCATCAATATCCAGGTATGCTCCCAGAGGGGTTCGATCCTTACCCACTAAATAGGATTCATCTGCTTTTGTACGAAATAAGTTAAAAGCATCAGCCTGAGAATAAATTGCCACTGTAGAAATCCCCAGTTCGTTACAGGCTCTAAACACACGGATAGCAATTTCCCCACGATTAGCCACTAACACCTTTTTAATTTTTTTCATAGACTCATCACCTCAAAATTCATTGGAATATTTCCAAATATGTATTCCTACTAGATTATCAGAGATGATTGATTGATGCAAGTATTTGGTAGATGATTCTAACATAGGCGATATTTTGTCATTCATATTTATGCACGGCTCGTACTATGCAATTTAAACTATCTTACCAAAATCCTCTACATAAGCAATTGCCTCGGCAACATCCACGGCGCCTACAACCGCAAATTGACCTACCAGATCTACAGTTGAAACGTCTATTAAAATTAAAGCCTTCAAAACCATCAAATCTATCAAAGTCTCTAAACATGTCTACACCTCCCATCATTGTTAAGATAGTTCATTGTATTCAGGGCAAACAAATGTGTGACAAGCCTTGGTAATTGTAATATGATAGGGTTTTTATTATAGCTCTCTGATTACCTTTAGATGATTCCGCCAAAAGCTTGCAAATGGCTAAAATTTCAGCTTTGTAGCACAAAAATTAAAATAAAGATAGCTTGCAAACAAATTATCTGGTATAATCCCGGTATGTTAATATGTTCTAAGCCTTTTGTTTTGAAGGGAGATTTTAATGGATTATTCTAAAAAAACTAATAAACGACTAAGAAGGAGACAAAAGCCACACGCCCAACGTCTTCGTAATACTATAGGAATTTTGATATTTCGCTTGGTTTTTGCCGCAGTACTAATAGGTAGCTTTGCTGTAGCAGGCATAGGCATAGGCGTTTATATAGGAATATTGCGGGATTCACCCGAAATTCCTATGTCTGCCATGCGTCCGGGGGTTTATAATAGTTTTATAATTGAAGCCCGCACCGGAGAGGAGCTTGCGATGTTATCCGGTGATGAAAACAGAGAGTGGGTTCCTATTAGCCAAATGCCGGATCACTTGGTTAATGCCTTTGTTGCCATTGAAGATGAGCGCTTTTTTGAACATAATGGCATAGATGTCCGTAGTATAGGCAGAGCATTACATGTAAATTTAACCAGCGATAGAGTTGAGGGTGCAAGTACCATCACCCAACAGCTTATCAAAAACATGCAAGGAATGCTGCGTAACGATTTTATTTCCAAACTGCAAGAACAATATCTTTCAGTGCAATTTGAACGCTATTTAGCAGAATATTATGGTTCGAGGGAGCTTGCAAAAGAACATATACTTGAAGCTTATCTAAACATGATAAACCTAGGCCGTACCTGGCACGGCGTACAAGTTGCCGCCTTAAATTATTTTGGCAAAGATGTATCAGAGCTGACACTATCTGAAAGTGCGGTCATTGCCTCCATTACCAGAAACCCTTCTCGTTATCTTCCAGATCGCTTTCCCGAAAACAACCGCTATCGTCAACTACTTGTACTTGACAATATGCTTGAGCAAGGGATGATTACCGCGCACGAGCATAGAGAAGCTGTAAACGACCCTGTACACGATAGAATACAAATAGGACATATAGAAGACCTAACTTCCGGCATTGTTCATAGTTACTTTGTAGATGCTGTCATTACACAGGTGGTAGAAGATTTGGTCGCATTAGGTTATCCAGAGTCTACTGCATTTGCTATGGTATTTGGCGGCGGGCTTACCATCTACGCTACCCAAGATTTACGTATGCAAGAAATTGTTGACCGCGTAATTTTGGACGAAGATGTACTCCCCCTAGGACTTTTTTCTATTGATGTAGAATACAATCTTTCGGTACGTAACGAAATTACAGGACGCACCACTCACCACAGACGTACCGGTACAGTGAGTAATCAAGATCAAATCCAGCCATGGGTTGATGCTATTTATACAGAGTTGCTTACTGCTAGTGATGTAGTTGTAGGTAATCGTTTGATAACAATGCCTCAACCCCAAGCAGCAGTTGTAGTAATGGATCAGCATACTGGTCATGTAAAAGCAATCGCCGGCGGCAGAGGTGAGAAAACAGGCAATCGCCATTTTTGCCGTGCCACAGTAGCCACCCGTTCCCCTGGCTCTCAATTTAAAGTGCTTGCGGCCTTTTTACCGGGCGTAGATTTGGGTCTTTTTGGCGCTGGCACGCATATTGTAGACGAACCTTTAACCGTAGAAATAGCTGGTCAGCGCCCTTACACACCCCGTAACTGGTGGGGTGGCCATTGGTACGGACCATCCAGCGTGCGTCGTGCCATCTATCATTCTATGAACGTAGTATCTGTGAGAGCTTACATGGAAGTTGGCGGCGAGCGCGCTTTCGACTATCTTACTAACCTTGGATTTACCACCCTAGATGGTACTTTAAGTAATGGCCAGCCATTTAGAGATACTCATCTTTCTGTTCCTTTAGGCGGTCTTACGCTTGGTGTAAATCAGCTTGAATTAGCAACTGCCTTTGCGGTGATCGCAAATGAAGGACTTTACAATAGGCCTGTTTTTTACACCAAAGTAGTTAATCAACGGGGCGATATTATTTTAGAAAACACACATAACCCAAGGCGTGTTATCACTGCTCCTTCAGCTTATTTACTAACAAACATGATGGTTGATACAGTAACAAGAGGAACAGGTACAGCAGCACGTTTCCGCAACCTTAACATGCCTGTTTCCGGCAAAACAGGTACATCTCAAAATACTGAAGATTTGGGCTTTACAGGCTTTACACCTCATTTAACTGCTACTGTGTGGGTAGGCTTCGATGTCCCTCAAACTCTACGTAATGTATCCGCCCCACATACAAATATTTGGCGCATGATAATGGAGCCAATCCATGCCGAACTTGGGCTAGAGCATAGAAATTTTGTAAGGCCGGATGGCGTAGTAAGCGGCTCTATATGCCGAATAACACGTATGGCACCAAGTGCTATATGTCACGCCTCCGGCACAGTAGTATCAGATTTATTTGTGGTAGGCACTATACCGGGCACACCATGTGACGGCCATCCGCTTTTTGCAACTTATTTGTGCTCATTAAGCGGAGCCATCGCAGGAGACTATTGTCCAGATCATTTACGAGTATGGGGTATGCCAGAAAGCGTATTTAGATGCGAATTCTGTATACCAGGGCAAATTATTGAAGATGATTACTATATGCCACGTCCAGATGATTGGCCAGACGACATACCTTGGCCGCCATGGTCAACAAACTTACCAAGCGAGTCTTCACCGCCAAGCCACGAAGTCCCTTGGTGGGAGGCGGAAGAAGATGACGAGCATGAAGAAATACCACCATACATTCCATCCGATCCATTCTACCCGCCGGCTTATCCACCGGCAGATGACACACCAAATGAGCCTTACTCCCCGGACATCCCTCCATTAATACCAGACAATGGATTTGATGCTCCAGCAGATCCATATGATCCGTGGATGCCTGCCGCACCAGACTTAGGAGACTACTTCCCAGATTTTTTTGATTAAATTTTATGACTAAAATTTAAAACATAATAAAACCCCCTATCACAAAATATTTATGTGATAGGGGGTTTTATTATTTGATTGTCCAGTTAAAACTAACGACCGTTTACTGCATCACGCAGAGCTTTTCCTACTTTAAAGCGTGGCGCTTTAGATGCCGGTATAGGCATAGGGTCACCCGTTTGTGGGTTTCTTCCTTCACGAGCTGCGCGTTCGGTTACATCAAATGTACCAAAGCCCACTAATTGCACTTTGCCGCCATTTACTAATTCTTCAGTAACCGCTTCTTCAAATGCTTTAAGGACTTTTTCGGTATCCTTCTTTGTAAGGCCAGATTTTGCAGCCATCGCTGTAACTAATTCTGTTTTGTTCATTCTCTTGCTCCTCCTCGTTATTAACAACTTACATAAAGCTATTTATAAACGTTTGGACAGAATTTGTCAAGGCAAATTCAACATTTATCTGCTTTTTAGTTGAAATTTGTGCTATTAAGAATAACATATTACCAATTATCTCCAATTGAACTTCTTTTGAGCCGTTATTTTGCAAATTATCAATCAAATCTTTAATTTCATTAAATGCTGTTTTATCAGAGAAATTTTCTGCAAAATCTTTATCTGATCGCTTTATTACCTTTTGCGCTCTGACTAAAGCCGGCAGTGCCTTGGGAACGGCTTGCATGTTTTCTATAGGCGTTAAAATAGCCTTTTCACGCATTTTATTATCTTCCCACGATTGTAGAGCCTCTTCAGGAGTTTTTGCCTCATCATTGCCAAAAATGTGGCTGTGGCGGCTTATTAACTTTTCAGACAGCTGATCCATCACATCATCTAAATTGAAATACGCTTTGGCTTCTGCTATGCGAGAATGCATTATGACTTGCAACAATAAATCGCCCAGTTCTTCTTTTAAAGCAGACATGTCATTATTGTCGATCGCTTCCGCTACTTCATAGCTTTCTTCCAGTAAATCGGCACGTATACTTTGATGAGTTTGTGCTTTTTCCCATGGGCAACCGTTTTCGCTGAATAGGGTATCCATTATTTTATTTAGGTTGATGTAGCTGGTGGTTTCGTCTTTCATCTAACTACACCCTGTTGTACTACCACAATCTGTACAAACCTTACATGTCCCGTTCTTAACCATCTTAGTACTATGGCAATCGGGACAAACTTCCCCATATAAATAATCTGCGGCAGAATGACTCGCTTCTGTTTTTACCTCAAACTGAATTTGAGCAGAAGCTGGAGGCGCCTCTATCGCCTGACTTTCGTAATCCTCAGGCTTTACTTGACAGTGACTATAATCTCCTATTTCTATGTCAATTATTTTGCTAATTAAATCTGTAACAGAGTCCACATGTTTTATATATGGATGATTTTCTACAAAACCATTAGGCTCATACTTTTGCTGCCTGTATATGGCAGAAATATCTTTGGGTGTAACACCATACTGTAACATTTGTGAGATAGTTATAGATAAACTTTCCATCAAGCCTCTGACCAACGAACCCTGCCTGCCAGAAGTGGCGAAAATTTCAGCCAAACTTCCGTCCTCATAATAACTGGCAGTAATATACACACTTAGCCCGTTTATTGTTGCTTTATGGACTTTAGCAGTGCGTATACCCTTTGGTTTAACGCGCATTGGCTTGTATACTGTTTTTTCTGTGTTGATGTAATCAATTAATTCTTGATAACTGTAGTCTGTTATGGGTCTGTCGGCAGCTCCGCTATCTTTTGTAGAGCTTAGCACCTGACTTACTTTGCAACCGTCACGATATAAAGCAATGGCTTTCACACCCATTTGCCAGGATAGACGGTATATCTCTTTTACTTGCTCCGTTGTGGCTTCATTTGGGAGATTCACGGTTTTGCTTATTGCCCCTGTGATATGAGGCGTTAAGGCTGCCATCATTTTTACATGACCCTCTGGGGAGATATATCTTTTGCCTGTACCACATTTATTTGCTGTATCAAAAACCGGTAAATGCTCGGCTTTTAAATGCGGTGCGCCTTCGATTTTTCCGTCTCTTATCATGCCGTTTTCATCTTCACGCATCACGTATTCTACGATGGCGTCTATTTCGTCTTGAATATAACCAAGTTGTTTAAGTGCTGTCGGAATTGCGGGGTTTACTATAGTCATATATTCGCCGCCTACCAATTTTTTGTACACCACATGGCTAAAAAATGGCTCGCTGGATGTTGATGCACAGTCCATTGCAAAAGCGATGGTGCCTGTTGGGGCTAATACGCTGACTTGAGCATTTCTAAACCCGTGCAACTCCCCAGCCTCTATGGTTTCGCGCCATACTTTGCGAATGGTTTCGCTAAGTTTGCTTAGACCTAAATCACACAATATTTTATGATCAATTATGCTTGGGCTATATGGTACGTTTTCCAATCTGCTATCTATAGGATCATATGAGGCAACGCGAGCATGATTTCTGATCACTTTGTTCATGTGGGGTTTATTGGCTCCGTAGGCTTCAAAAACACCTACTTTTTCAGCCATCATGGCAGAAGTATAATAGGAATGCCCCGTCAGTAACGCACACAATGCCGCCCCCACTTGCCTTGCTTCTTCAGAATCATAAGGCAATCCCATGGCCATAAAAAGCATACCTAAATTGGTTAAGCCGAGGCCGGTTGTGCGGAACATATAAGATTTACGCGCAATATCTTCTGTTGGAAATTGTCCCCAATGTATAGTGGCCTCTAGGACAAGTTGAATCATTCTAATCGCGTGCAGATATCCTTCTATATCAAAAGTTCCGGATCCTGGATCATAAAACTTATAAACGTTGATGCTTGCCAGGTTACAAGCAGTATCATCTAAAAACATGTATTCAGAGCATGGATTTGAAGCATTTATTCTATTGTGGCCGGCATTTAGCTTGCCGTCTTCACCTGCAGGGCAAGTATGCCATGCGTTTATTGTGTCGTCAAACTGAACACCTGGGTCTCCGCAACGCCAAGCTGCTTGGGCAACTGCATCCCAAATTTCCTCTGCTTTTATAACTGAATTGGCAGAGGAATCTATACGTCCTTTGGTATGCCATTCTGCATCGTGCTGCCATTCTAAGGCATACATAAATGCATTGGCTATGCGTACAGAGTTGTTAGAGTTTTGACCGGACACAGTTTCGTAAGCTTCCCCATCCATTGATATTGAATATCCCATTTTACCCAAGGCTGCTACTTTGTCTTCTTCTATAGATTTCCAACGGATAAAGTCTAAAATTTCTGGATGATCTAAGTCTAATATATTCATTTTAGCGGCACGGCGAGTAGTTCCTCCAGATTTTATTGCACCTGCGTTTCTATCAGACACTTTTAAAAAGCTAAGTAAGCCAGAGGATTTACCGCCTCCGGAAAGAAACTCATCTTTTGCACGTATAGAAGACCAGTTTGTGCCCACTCCCGAGCCATATTTAAATAGCAAGGTTTCAGTAGTAAGCTGGTCGGTTAAAGATTTTTTACCTATTAAGCTATCTTGCAAACTAAGTATAAAACAAGCAGAACCTTGGGTGCGGGTATAAGCATCTTTTGAGGTTACAGTTTTGCCAACCGCAGGGTCGTAGTAATAATGCCCCTGTTTAGTTCCTTCGATACCATATGCATGAAACAAGCCCGTATTAAACCATTGGGGGGAGTTAGGTGCCCACATTTGTGCAAGCATCATGTAAGCCAGTTCATCATAAACTATTTGTGCAGATTCTTCTTCCAGAATTTTTTCATCTTTCAGTGCGTTCACCCAGAAAGACACCATGCGATGTGTCAATTGTTTCATAGAAAATTCTGTATCTCGTTCTCCTGTTATGCCTTTTTTACGAAAATATTTTCCTGCAATAATATCACAGGCACTTTGAGAGTAGTTTTCTGGAAATTCCAAATCATCCATATCTAAAATGACTGCACCTGTAGCATAATTAGTTAGCGTAACAGATACTGTTTTCCATTTAAAAAGGTCATACACTGTTTTGTCACTTGTTTCTAAGGTTTTTGTAAAATGCCTTACGATTTTTTCATCTAATAACATTTTCCCCCAACTTTCGTTTAAATTAACTTATACTAATTCTAAGAAATTTTCCTATGAAAATATACAGTGAAAGTTTACCATAAAGCAACCCACTATTAAATGGCCTGGCAAAAATTCGCTTACATAAATGTTGGATAACTGTCCAAAAATAGATAGACTAATGAGCGAAAATTGTACATGGATAACAAAGGGGCGAATTATGGCGATAATTGGTATTGTTGGTGGAGATTCGTGTGAAACAGCACATTTGTTCTTGCAAATGTACCAAGATAAATTTAAAAATACCCTCCATGAATCATACAAGATAACTGGGGACGATGGCATAAGCCTTGTATGTATTGACGAAAATACGACATCTAAACCTAATATTTGGATAATACAAGAAGCCATGGAAAACTGGCATCCAAATAGCGAAAGCCTTTTGGTTATTAATGCAGACAGTAAACCTATACCTGCATACGGCAAGGCTTTAAGTTATGGCTTTAACGGTAAAGCAAGTGTAACAGCTTCTAGCGTTGCAGATAGTGCTATGCAAGTATGTGTACAACGCGGTTTTACGACTTTAAACGGCCAAGTTATAGAGCCGCAGGAGTTTAAAGTAGTTTACCCACATCATGCAAAAGCTATTAATGTTTTAGGCGCAGTTGCCGCTTGCGTGCTGTTCTAAATAGAAGTTATCGGGAATAGATTGTTTCTAAACAAAATTACACATATACGAAAAGAGGGGAACAATGGAAAACATTAATAACCATATTGGCATATTGGGCCGTGTGAGTTCAGATTTTGAGTTTAGCCACGAAGTATACGGCGAAGGATTTTATCGCTTTTATGTAGAAATTTACAGGTTAAGCGATGTTTCTGATTTATTGCCGGTGACTGTATCTGAGCGTATAGTAGATATGAACAGCCTTGATGTGGGTTCTTGGGTGTATGTACAAGGGCAAATCCGATCTTACAATAATTATGTAGAGGCGGATAGAAGAAACAAATTAATTCTAACAGTATTTGCAAAAGAAATTGAGATTTTAACTGAAGGAGAAGCACTGGATGTAAACCCAAATGATGTGTTTTTAAATGGTTATGTTTGTAAAGCACCAATATATAGGACAACTCCATTTGGGCGAGAAATTGCAGACGTTTTGCTTGCGGTAAATCGTTCCTACAACAAAAGTGACTACATACCCTGCATAGCCTGGGGACGTAATGCAAGGTATGCTGGTAGGTTGACTGTAGGCGCTAACATACGTGTATGGGGACGTATGCAAAGTAGAGCTTATCAAAAACGCTACGAAGACGGCGAAGTTGTAGAGAAAACTGCATATGAAGTTTCGGTATCAAGAATAGAATCAGGTCTTGAGGATCAAGACGATGAGTAGGATGTCGGCTTTCGATTGTCTAAATCCTTTTAGACAATCGAAAACGATCATCAATCTAACACGTGATGAAATTGGCTTGAAGTCAATTTTTTATACCAAAGTGGGAGATGAGACATTCTATGCCTCAAGAATAGATGAACTGCTAGCAAAATCTGGACAAGAGGCAAAATTAGATTTAAACGGCCTAGCAGAATTACTGGCACTAGGCCCCGCACGTTACGAACACAGCGGGATTTTTAAAGATATATACGCATTGCCGCCGGGATACCGTCTCAAAATAGAACTGTCTCAAACAAAGCTAGAGCAGTACTGGGATTTTCCAAATCGCCCACATCCTCATAATGAGGAAGATACCGTAGCGCATGTTCGGAAGCTTTTAACCGATGCTGTACTTACACGGCTGGATGATTTAGATAATACATGCGCTATGCTATCAGGAGGGGTGGATTCTAGTGTAATAACTGCTATTGCCGCAGAGGCTTATAAAGAGGCGGGCAAGCAACTTCACACATTTTCCTTCGATTTTACAGATAGCGAGACACATTTTCAATCAAATGCTTTTCAACATGCAAGAGACAGACCCTGGGTAGATAAAATGGTTTCCCATTGTAATACCCACCATCATTACATAGAATGCAACCCGCAAGATTTAGCAGACGCACTTTACCCTGCTGTAGATGCAAGAGATTTGCCAGGTATGGCAGATGTAGACGCTTCGTTTTTGTACTTTTGCAGCAAAATCCCATTTAAGTATGCCTTAACAGGGGAAGCAGCAGACGAAATTTTTAACGGCTATCCATGGTTTCATACAGAATCATCGCCAAACCTTTTTCCATGGAGTCAAGATTTTGAAACTCGTAAGATTTTACTAAAAGACGAATGGATAGAAGCCTTGCATTTGGAAGCAGTAGCGGCAAAACATGTAAATCAGGTAAAATGTTCAAACAAAGTGGAGTACCTAACATTAAAATGGTTTATGCCAACTCTACTAGAGCGCACAAATCGTATGGGTGCATACTCCGGCTTAGAGGGGATAGTTCCATTTGCAGACTTAAAATTAATGGAATATGTGTGGAATATTCCTGAGGAGATGAAAAATAAAAACGGCATAGTAAAATACATACTGCGTGAAGCTAGCCGCGGTTTTGTGCCAGAGGATGTACTGTTTCGCAAAAAAAGCCCCTTTCCCAAAACTTATGACCCAAAATACACAGCAATTTTAGCAGAACGTCTGTATGATGTCATAGCAAATCCCGCTTCACCCATCTTAGCTATTATAGATGTCAAAAAGACTCGGCATTTTATTGATACCATGTTAAAATATCCAAATTTAAGCCGTCCTTGGTATGGCCAATTAATGGCCGGGCCGCAGATGCTGGCTTATGTTTTACAATTGGATTATTGGCTTAGGAAGTATAAAGTACAGATGCTATTTTAGGCTGGAAAATTTTGCCGTTGATACTTTTGCCAAAAGCATTCAAAGTCAAGTATATCAAAGGTTTAAAGCATTTCTTCTTCAATAACATTCCCCTCAACATGCCTCTTATCCATCACCCGCCTAGCTTTACGATTCACCACACTATCAAAAACAATAGAAAAATCATAATCATCCGGATAAAGCTCTGCGGCAGCTACTTTAAGCTTTATGCGTTTATGGTTAATTAGACGCTTTTTGCTTTTTATCTGTACCCCTACCTCACCTTTACTATTGGCACGTTCATACACAATGCCTATATCCTTCTGCGGATATACCATTACACTATCTCCTATATTAAAACGTTCGCTTCTGGGTAGTGGTATATCTTTTTTTATCTCATCTGCCACTTCTATAGGCTTTACTTCGATAATCCTGCCTTCTTTTTGAGTAAGGGGAGCTATGTCGGTATAACTTACCTCCTTCGCGCGCTTTAAAATATGCGCCGGCATACCTAGTCTTTCCGCAATGTGTATGGCACAACTTTCCCCTGCTTCGCCTATTTCCAGCCTATACAGAGGCAGTAGGCTATCTCTGTCAAAAGCCATGCGTGCATTTATCAATCCTGGAGTATTGGCAGCGAAATCTTTAATTTCTGGATAATGTGTAGTGACGGTAAACAGGCAACTTTTTGCTAACAATTCTTCCAAAATGGCTGTAGCAATCCCCATACCTTCGGCAGGATCCGTACCGGAGCCTAACTCGTCAAACAAAATTAAAGAAGTTGCCGTCGTTTTCTCCAAGATTCTAATGATATTGGTCATGTGAGATGAAAACGTTGATAAATTTTGAGAAATACTCTGTCCATCTCCTATATCGCAGTAAACCGCATCAAAAATACATATACTACTGCGCGCATCCGCCGGAACATGTAGCCCACTTTGAGCCATCAACGAAAGAAGCCCCACTGTTTTAATAGCAACTGTTTTACCCCCGGTATTTGGCCCAGTTATAATAATACCCTTTGTCCCCTGCCCTAGTGCAAAATCTAAAGGAACAGGTGTGGCATCCCTCTCCTTGCGTAAAAGCGGATGCCTAGCTGATAGCAATCTAACTTCCCTACGCTCGGTTAAGCGAATTTGTGTTGCCTGCATAGTTATACTCAGCTTTGCTTTAGCAAAAACAAAATCTAAAGTTTCCATGGCCTCTATGTTCATCTTAATAGAAATCAATTCCTCGTAAATTAAAGCGGTAAGTGTATACAGGATGGTACGCACTTCGTTATCTTCTTCTATTCTTAGATTAGACAACTCGTCTTGCAACTTAGCAATAGCAGTCGGCTCTATAAAGCATGTACCGCCAGTGTTAGACATCTCTACCAATATACCTTGAATCTTGTTTTTATGCTCTTTTTTCACCGGCATGGTGTACCTGCCATTACGGACAGCAACAAAACCATCTACGCAATATTGCCTATGTTTTTGCAAGAGCGACTCTATACGGCTTTTAATTTGTTCACCCTTACGTTCTATACCGCGTCGTAAATCGTAAAGTCTAGGGCTTGCTCTGTCATCAATTTGCCCGTTGTGCAAGCAGCAGCTAATCTCCGCTTCTAAATCCGACTGATCTATCATAGAGTTCCCGTAAAAAGCTATATCTGTTTCAGTAGATTCTGCTCTTTTAAGATATGCTCTCATGCGATTACATGAGGCGAGAAAGCTCGCCACCTTTTCAATATCATCGGCTGTAAGCATGGCATCTGCATTTAGCAGGCCAATAATCTTTTCAAGATCAGTCATGCTTGCAATGGGCGGGGTTCCCGCTTGCTCCATAATTTTTTTTGCTTCGCTTGTTTGCTTGCCTAGCCTTATTGCTTCTGCGATATCATCTGCTGGTGTGATGGATTTGCAGCGCTCTTTAACAGCCGCCGAAACTGCGCAGTCGGATAGTTGGCTTAGTATTTCATTAAATTCTAGGGTAATAAAGTGATTCATTTTTTCCTCCTTATTTTTAAACGCAAAAAGCCGCAGATAAGTATTAAGAAATCTACTTATCTGCGGCTTTGCAGACTGTATTATTCAAAAAAGCTTACATGTTTAATGGCACGCTAAAAAAACATTATTTTTTTAACGCCTGGTATGCGGTTTTAGACTTGTTTCACCGATACCTGATAAACACTCACAAAAAGCACCTCTTTAAGGATAAATTTGATTACGATTTAGTATATCGCTAACCGGCATTATTGTAAAGTAGTTTTATATGAATATCGTAACCATTTTCTGTCTGCACCATATCAAACTCTGTGCCTATTCCAGATTTTTTAACAACTTCTAAATTGCCTTTTATTGAATTAGCCAAAATACGGACATCTCGTATGTATTGATATATAAGCTGATTTTTTGTTTCTTTAACTTCTGGGGATTGCAGTGCTTTTTCTACCAATTCTTCTGTTTTGCGAACAGTTAACCCATCCTTTACAATCTTTGTTATAATCTCTACTTGCTTATACTCATCTGTTAGTTTTAACAGTGCACGGGCATGTCTTTCTGTAAGCTGATGTTCTAACAAAAGCTTTTGTACTTCTTTAGAAAGTCTTAATATTCTCAGTTTATTTGCAATTGTAGATTGGTTTTTTCCTACGCGCATTGCCATTTCCTCTTGGGTAAACCCATAATCTTGCATTAAATTTTGAAAACCCTCGGCTTCTTCTAAATAATGCAAATTTTTCCTTTGCAAATTTTCGATTAAAGCAATCACTGCGCTATCTTGGTCAGAAATATTGACAACTATTGCCGGGATGGTACTAAGTCCAGCGATTTTGCTTGCTCGTAAACGGCGTTCTCCTGCTACCAATTCGTACCTATGGCCATTAATTAATCTTACGCTAATAGGCTGTATAACACCGTACTCTTTTATGGAACTTGCCAGCTCATCTAGGCTTGTCCGTTCAAATATTCGGCGTGGCTGGTATGGATTTGGCTGTACTTTATCCAACTGAAGATAAATAACTTCTCTTTCTTTAATAGATATTGCTTTTGTCATTTGTAAAGCTCCTCTCTGTCTATGCCATTTATTACCATTTTTCGCAGTATAACCCATTTTCCCGCTGGGGAATTAAAATTGTTAATATTGCCAATTGTTTATTTTGGACAAACAAAAACAAAAATCCCTAGTGTATTGTAAAGTTTTCTGGGATTTGTTGTTTAAGTTTGTAGGGTATGCAAATTACTTGTCGATATAGGTCAAATAATTTTACATAAATTTCCATGATGATTTTGCCAAAAGCGCTTTAATGCGGTTAAATCAAGGAATGCAAGCGTTTATAAATAATTATTGACAAAGTTGTTAGTCTTTGCTAACATAATTGAGTTAGTTATAACTAACAAAAGTCGAAAGGTGGTTAAATACATTGACATCTTCAAAAAACATCCTAATTCAATATTGGAAGCGTATCACAATGCTAATTCTGTTCACCATTCTAACAATAGCATCTTTAATGTTTGGTTCTTTCACCGATGTATCATTTACATCTTTATGGGAAGGTGACGAAATGGCACGCTTGGTATTTTGGCAAAGCCGAGTACCCCGCACAGCCGCAATTATTTTATCGTCATCTGGTTTAAGTGTTGGCGGCCTTATTATGCAGGCAATAAGTAGAAACAAATTTATGTCGCCAGGTACTAGCGGTGCTACCGATGCCGCTGCTTTAGGCTTGTTGTTGGCATTTATATTCCTGCCGCTACAATCTGGGATAATACAAACTTTATTTGCTTTCGTCTTTGCTCTACTTGCCACAATGCTGTTTGTGATGATAATAAACCGGCTTAAAATACGTGAAGTCGTTTACATACCCCTACTCGGTATGATGTACGGCGGCTTAATTGCAGCAATCAGCACAGCTATTGCATTTAGATTTGAAGCTATACAAATGCTTAATGCCTTTAATTTAGCAAGCTTTGCCCGCTTAGGTCATTTTGAGATGGTTTACATAGTAATTATTCCGCTAATTTTTACAGTGTTGTTTGCAACAAAGTTTAGCATCATTGGGCTTGGTGTAGATTTTGCCAAAAACTTGGGTGTCAATTATGACCGTGTGGTATTTTTGGGGCTTATGGTTATATCGCTTATAAGCGCGGCTACATTTGTGTCCATTGGGCCTTTACCCTTTGTTGGATTGATTATCCCAAATATGGCAACCTCGTTTTATGACGATAACTTAAAAAAATCAATTTTTGATTTGATGATATTTGGCGCAGTATTTGTACTGATTTGTGACATAACAAGCCGCCTTATAATGTATCCCTTCGAGATGAACGTAAGCGTAACAGTTAGTGTCGTTGGCGGACTTATATTTATGATTTATCTAGTAAGGGGGCTGTCAGGTGGAACGAAATCTAAAGCAGCGTAAAAGAACAGTTACCGTTTTAATAATTCTGGCATTTTTTATAATTGTTTCAATTGCTTTATACATTTTTTCTCGTACATATGCCCACTCAATGCGTCTTGGAATACCAATGACGCCCATTGCTTTAGAACGCATTATGGGCAGAGTCATCCCAGCAATTATTGGGATGACCGCCGCCGGTGGAATAATCGCCATCGTAAGCCTTGCATTTCAAACAGTGACTCAAAGCAGAATCTTAGCCCCCTCTATGATTGGCTTTGATTCAGTATTTATTGGAACTCAAACACTACTCGTTTTTACATTTGGATCTTTTACTCCCTTTTTTACAGATCCAATTAGAAATTTTTTTGTGACATCGGCGGTTATGGTTGTAATTTCTGTGTTAATGTTTGGGGCAATTCTTCGAAAGAACAAAAATAATATTATCTTTTTGCTGATGTTTGGCCTTGTGCTATCAGGCATTGTAAGCAACAGTGCAAGATACTTGCAATCTCTTATGAGTTTTTACGACTTCTATCAAGTTCAAGCGGCGACTGCCGTAACGGTGATGAACATGAACACGGAAGTCATAAACATCGCCTGGCCAATAGTCGTAGTCGTGGCAACTCTGTTGATTTGGCGGCATCGTACATTCGATGTAATGAGCCTTGGCTCAGAGCAATCTAAAAGCTTGGGCGTGGCCTACAACCGCGAAATGACTTACACCCTAATCTTAATCTCTATAGGAATGAGCGTCGCAACCGCAATGATAGGCTCATTGGCATTTTTAGGACTATTAGTTGTAAATGCCTCGCGCGAGCTTATAAAAACACACAGGCATTTGCCACTTTTCATTTGTTCTGCGGCAGTGGCTGTATTGACATTGGTGCTTGGCTCGGCGACAGAGCAACTTCTGCAAGGTGTAATCCCGCTGACCACAATTATAAATCTTGTGGGATGCGCATATGTGTTTTATCTGATATTGAAGGAGAATAGCTTATGATCGAAGTTAAAAATGTAAGCCAGTCGTACACTAAAGATGGCCAAAAAACACTTGACAACGTTAGCCTTGTGGTTAAAGAACACACCATAACCGCCCTTGTAGGCGCAAACGGGGCAGGAAAATCCACTCTGCTTGGTGCTATGTCAAATCTAATACAAATATTGTCTGGCGAAGTTCTTCTTGACAGGATAGATATACGCAAAATCAAGACTAATGAAGTAGCCAAAAGAATAGCATTTTTAAAACAAACCCAGCAGATAAGTATCAGGATTACAGTAAACGATTTAGTAGAGTTTGGGAGATTCCCTCATTGCAGCGGTCGTTTAAAAGATATAGACAGACAAAAAATAGAAGAAGCACTAGATTACATGATGGTTGGAGATTTGCGCGACCGATTTCTGGACGAACTGTCAGGCGGGCAGCGCCAAAGAGCATTTATCGCAATGATTCTGGCACAGGATACGCCATACATATTTCTTGACGAGCCGCAAAACAATCTGGACATTAAATATTCTGTAGAAATGATGAAGATAGTAAAAAAACTCGTAACCGAGCTTAACAAAACGATAGTAATAGTTATGCATGACATAAATTTCGCCTCTGCTTATGCAGGGCATATTGTAGCGATGAAAAATGGCCGCATCTTAAACGAAGGCGAGCCAAGCAAAATGATTACAAAGGAGGTATTAGATCCAGTGTTTGATCATGATTTTCATATAGCAGATCATGATGGTAAGCGAATATGTTTGTTTTTTGATTAATTTTAAGGAGGAAATTAAAAATGAAAAAATTTATTGGTATTTTACTTATGACAAGCCTGCTACTATCAGCTTGTGCAGGAGCACAAAGCTCAGCTCCGGCTGTAACTCCAGAAGCACCTATCGTACCAGCCACAAAACCCGTTGCAGCAGTTGAGGAAGAACTAGAAGAACAAAACTTTGTAACAGTCACATATTTTGATGCCGCAGGCGACTCTCACAACGTAACCTTAGCACAAAACCCTACATCTATAGCAATTTTTGATTGGGGCATATTGGATATTCTTTACACCGTTGGTTGGGAAAAAGCAGGCATCGAAACCCTAATAATCCCCGCAACAGCAACACTACCAGATGAAGTTTCGTGGTTTGAAGCGCAAGATTTTGTAGTGCGCGGCGGCACTTTACATTATGTTAATTGGGATGTACTGGATTTAGTCCAGCCAGAACTGGTAATACTAGGAACACGCTCATTTGCTCACAATGCTGCCGGTGAAACCACAAGCCCAGATGATAGAGTCGCATTGCGCGCAGAAGTAGAGGAACTGTATCCGAATACAGCATTTATCCGCCTAACACAAAACGCGCAACGTTCAAACCTTATTGCAGATATAGAACACAATGTTTCTGTTTTACAAGCAATATTCCCTCAAATTGCAGAAGAACTTCAAGCTCATTTAGATGCATCAAAAGCGGAGCTGGAGGCTGTTAGAGCAGCGGTGCAAAAATCCCAAACAACTGCGCTTTTCGTAATGGTTTGGGCTGATAGAATGTCGATGTTCCTACCGGAAAGCCGCTTCCACATGATTTATGACGAATTTGGCTTCTTACCCGCAACAGACGAACAGCCCCAATGGGGAGATCAACACGGCTTTGATGCCAGAGCAGAATTTATATTATCTGTAGACCCTAATGTAATATTTTTACTAGACAGAACAGATATGGCAAGCTCTGAAGGCGGCATAGGAGTTCAAAATTTTATGGCAGATTCTATAATTCAAAATACAACCGCGGCACAAAATGGACATGTCTATGTACTACATGGTAATCCATGGTATACTGTTACAGGTGGGCTTGGTGCGTTAGATAGCATGATTGCTAACATAACAGAATTTATTGATACTTTGGAATAAAGTCATTTTTTTCATCAAAGACTTGTTGCTACCCTCAATCTAGAACAAGCCAAAACCTAGCGTTGATGATTTGGTCATAAGCATTCAACACCAGTTAAATCAAGGCTTTAAGGGATGCCTCTACACCACTCAACGAGGCATCCCTTAATTTTACTCTACAACCTTAACCAACTCATCCATCTCTGCTTTAAGCGCAACTTTATCTGGTGAAACCCCACTTCTCACATAAGCTCCGGTCACTGCGTTAGCTATAAACAGCCTCTCTGCCAAGCTAAGCACACCCTTTTGCAAATGCGTAGATAAATACCCGCCATTAAAGTTATCCCCTGCCCCAGTTGTTATAAGCGTATCTGTAGCATTGCGCTGTGGGATGTAGGCTGTTCCTTCCCTTGCGCTAGCACCTAAGGCAAAAAATGGTGTGTGGATTATAACTTCATCTAGGCCAGTTTGTTCACGAGCATAGGCAATATCCTCTTCTGCGCTTGCCAGCGGTTTATCCCAAGTAAATTCTCGGCCTATCATGGCAAATAAAATCTTGCCCTCGTGCTCGTTAAGGCTAAGTGTCATGGGTACTTTTTCGTTTAGGGGTACTAGTGTTGCGAAGGTTTCAAAAAGCTGCTCTTTTTTTCGATTTTGTATGTTTCCAAAATCAAAAAACATTCGATGACAAGGGCCATCTGCCAAAAAGTTATCTATCAAATTTATTAATATATTGTCAAAAGTGACTTTGCTCCCGTAATATCCAAAGCCAACTACATTGGCATCTGCAAAGGCTTTGCGCATCCCATCCATGCCCAAGGCTTCCACAAGCTGCTCCCAGCTACGTTCTGTTGGAGGAAATTTAGAGGTGCCTCCCTGCATATTTTTTCCGTCCAAAAACTCATAAATAAAAGAAACTGCTGGGTTGCCTACAGAAATGGCATTGTAATTATCATAAAACCCCTGAAAAACAGGATCAATCTCCTCTGTGCCAAACATACCCAGCAGAGTAAGGTCGCCGCCAAGTCGCCCCACTGCTTGCCCTGTGTTAGCGGCAAATCCCCCATATGTACGGCGTTTGCGCATAAGCTCAAATCCCATCCCGCCAGAGCCTCTAGCCAAAATAGCATTGGCATAATCACTTACTTTTTCAAAAAGCTTGTATTCACTTGCACTTGTCCGAGATTCCACTACCTGCCATACATCATCTACAAATCCATCTACGGCTATAGTAATATTCCCCTTTTGATTATTATAATAGTCTATAATTCGCTTAACACTTGCAGCCCAATCATTCATGATATTCCCCCTTAAAAAGTTGATGTTTTTTGACTTCGTCAAAAATCGTAAATTTTCCACACCAATAAACGCGTGCAAAGTATTCTAACTTGATAATTATATCATTTAATTTATAGTGCGGATATAGTGAAACAAAAATTGCTGTGCAATCCCCGCCGTATCTAACAACTTTTGAGGAAATCCATTTGGATAATACTCTTCCATAACTCTCTTCATCCAAACATCCAAGGGAAAGCATTCTACACGACCAAAACCAAAGAGCATAACACAATCTGCAACTTTAGGCCCTACACCGTGTATCTCTAATAGAGAAGCGCGTAGTTTATCAGTAGACATCAATATAAGCTCGTTAAGATTAAGTCGTCCCTCGGCTACTCGGCGCGCTGCATCTTTTATGTAATTTACACGATATCCGCTTTTTATGCCGCTAAGATCGGCATCAACCAAGGCCTCGGCCTCTGGAAATGTATAACCTCCATTTGGCAAAAGAGTGCCAAAACCCTCACATAAGCGTAATACCATTCCTTTTATCCGTGGAATATTGCTATTTTGGCTTAAAATAAATGTTATCAACGTCTCCCAAGGGTCTTGGCGCATAAGCCGCAATCCTGGCGAATGCGCAACAGCCTTTTCAAGGGTTGCATCTGAAGTATACTGAAGCCGAAGCTCGTCATAGCTTCTACCTAAATCAAAATAATCTCGCCAGGTGTTTTCAAATTCTTTTATATTTACATTTTTTAAGATTAAATTGTTGTTATCTATACATAGCTCTAATTGTCTGCCATAAGCTATACCCTTGTAATTGTTTTCGTCCCCCTTCCAACGGAAGCTTTGACCGTTATCAAGTATTTGAGGGAGATTGAAATTTTTTATTTCTGTTAATACAATATCTGCGCCTTGTTGGATTATATTTTTGTAATCTATTTGAAATTCTCCTTTTCTAAATCTAATTTAATTTATTTTAAATTATATCATAGATTTGACGCATGTGAAATTTTATTGTAATATATCCTAAAGGAAATTTAATAATTTATTAATAAACAGAAAGTGAGTGCGCAGTAATGAATCAAAGTAAAAGACCTGCATATAAGATTCCAATAAGCTCACATAAGCAAAAAAAATATTTTTCATTAATGTTAGTCCCTTCCTATACTTCCGGCAAAACACGTAGCGTACGTATCTCACAAAATACCTTTTACGCAGTTTCTTTTACGATTGTAGTAATCCTCTCAATATTGCTGTTCCTTCACATCCAATCCAGAGTTTTTAATCAGACAATTACATATGTTTCTACTCATCTTGAGCAAACTCTAGCAGCTTATGAAGACTTGCAAGCAATCTCTGAACAGGAAAATGACCAATTAATAGCACGGCTTATTTATCTACAAAACAATCTTACTACTGAAGTAATCGGAAACCAAAGAGAATTACTAAATCAACAGCGTGATTTTCTTGATGATTTAGCATCAATACGAGCTTATGCAGAAAGTTTAGAAGCACGGCTTTGGCAATATGAAATATATAGGCAGGAAATTATAGACAGACTAAATCGAAATGCTCACCTTCCTGCTGTAAGTAATGCACTTGATAAGGTATATCAGTCTCAACTATACCTACTTTCTGAATTTATTGTATCTCCTGAATGTTTACTTTCAAGATGTGAGGAAGCGCAAGGTATTTTACTATTAGCCAATCCCCCTACTACCACAAGAATTCTTTCTCCAGTGGAAATAGAAAATGAACTTATTCATTACATAGCCACACTTGAGCTTGCTTTAGAAGCTCAAAAAGAACTTTATACCCAATTGAAGGAGCAAGTAAGCATAGTTGCCCCCCACATCCGTCGTGACAACTATGGCCCAAGATTATTATATTGGTCATATGTTAGGACAATTCTCCCGCAAAATACTCCTGTAAGGATTACAGATGTGCGTACAGGCACAAATTTATATGTAATTAGTTTTTCTCATGGTAATCATGCAGATGTGGTACCGGCAACTGCGGATGACACGGCCGCTTTACACCGTGTTTTCAATGGACGCTGGAGTTGGGATACACGCCCGATTTGGGTTCATATTGACGATCGGAAGGTTGCGGCTTCCATTAACGGTATGCCTCATGCCGGAACATCTTTTAGAAATAATAACATGCACGGCCATGTTTGCATGCATTTCCGCGGTAGCCGTACTCACAATGGTAGTGTGTTTCATGAGCGAGATCATCAGAATTCTGTGATGGAAGCATATAGAGCAAATTTTTAGCGTAGGTTTTCAGCTATAGAAAAAGAGCATTTGGAGTCATGTGGTTATCTTAACCCACTGTCCAAATGCTCTTTTTTGTAACGCAATGGTACAAACACTCATACATTATAATCAAAAGCCTTAAACAAGCTCTTTTTTAAAGTTAAGGGGCTGACAATTCTATGGGACCATGGAAACAATTTTTAATGAATATCGCGAATTTAATAGAAGTTAAAACAATCCTTACTTTAGTAATTGTTTTATCATTTTGTTACAAAACATTACAAGGTGTAGAATTAACAAGTGAATATGTTATGATTGCATCAGCTGTTGTAACATACTATTTTACACATAACTCTAATAATAAAGAAAACAAAAATACTTAACAAGACTAACACATTCAACTATCCATTACATTTACCATCTCGTAAAAGCTCATAAATTTCATCTTCTGTTTCTAAAGTATCATAATCACCAGGAACATCATCTAGCTTATGATATGCGATGCCATTTTTATGATTGATATGTAGGCATTCAATTAATGCATCTTTCCCAAAATCTTTAGCATAACGGTTAAAAGCACTAATTCGTTTATGTGTAACTGCACACAACACAGGCCGGCCCGCAGTATCCAATGCCTCTTTCTTTACAAAAATCCATTGTTTTCATCCCTTTCGTTATTGTTATATACATCATACAACAATAACGGTGACAGCAGTATGTCACCGTTATTTATAAAGAGATAAAATATTTTCTACTATATCTAATAGTCGTGTTTTTATAATTTCGGGTTCTAATACCCTTACTTTATTCCCAAAACTTAACAACATAGCAAACCACATGCGTTCATCTTCAACAACTTAAATTTGAACTATAAAATCGCCATTTTTTAAAGTTTCTGTTATCTGTCCTCCAAGATACTCGCGTATCAGAACTTTTACTTCTGCCTTTTGCACCCGGGAAGGACTGTATAGGAATACCCGCTAAGGAGATGTTCAATATCTCGTAAAATGGTGCGTTTAGATACTTCAAACCGCTCGGCTAATTTGGATGCGCTAACAATGTTGTTGTTCAGTAGATATATTATGATTGATAATAGGCGTTCTGTTTTCATAGGCTGTCTTTCCTTATTATTCCTTCAATCGTTCCTTATCCCTAGCTGCCTTATTAACCTTCCAAACATACAACCCAAGAGAAACACCAATGACACCATAAACCATAAATGTACGCATATACTCCCCAGCGTTACCATCGTTAAAAAGGAACAATCCAACTGCCGGAGACACAATAAACATGGCATGGAACAAAATTAATCCAACCATAGCATTTTTTACACTTGCTCTGGCAGCGGTTGCACCACCTACAAGAATTGCAGCTACAGAAAAGAAGCCAATATTCCTATGCATTGTATAAGTGCTAACATGTCCCATGTCCTGTATAAAAATTATCATACCCCATGCAGCAATTACGGTAGAGATTATGGTTGCGATGATTCTTGTACGGTCAACATCTATACCCGCTACGTTTGCAATCTGCTGACTTTGGCCAACGCTGCGGCAATCCTGTCCAAGTTTTGTTTTTGAAAAGTATACAATGAACAGCCCAACTGCGGCAATTACAAGGCCAGTTACAACGGGTATACGGTCAATTCTACTTAACTCAACCATAAAAGGTGAAATACCTGGCAAAAGATCTAGCCTAGTTACATCGGGTGTGTTCTGTAGAACATTGTACCAATAATATATTTGCCCTGAACTTACGATGGCAAATATTAATACAACACCACAAATTGCCATTTTAATGCAGAATAGCCAAAGTGGCTCTTTAAGTATAATGGCAGCGGGGTTTCGTTTTGCATATATACGACGAATAATTAAAAACGCAAACATAGCAAGTGAAACCGCTACTAACGCATAAACAAATTCTATACGCCACAGATTATTTAAAGCGCGAGCCATACCTGGCAGTTCGTCAGCAAAACCTCTTCCTGTCATTTCTCCAGCCGGCAAGCCCATCTCAAAAGAGCCTCTCACGCCAATCGGCCGTACACCTTCAGGTACAGGGTTAATCATCCTATGACCCCATCGTACGGGAATTAGACCGCCAATTACAAACAAAACAAATATCATATACAAACCTTCGGCAAAAAAACTAACGATAAGGCTTGCTATCATCTCTTGCCCTCTGGTTTTATTATAAAGCTTTCCGGTAAGGTAGCCAAAGATTATTGCTATTGGCGTTGCAATAATAAAACAAAGCAAAAGCCCTCCGATACCTGGGAATAATGTGTAATGATAACGAACGAAGATTATAGACAGCATCCCAGCAAGCGCACCAACCACTATGCCAAAGTTAAGCCCCAATCCTGCCATTACTGGGATTATAAGCGCAAGTACCAAAACACCATTCCGAAAAAACCTAGCTACGATATCGTTAGTGAAAGAACTAAGGGTGAAAGTATCAGAAACTATAAAACCAAAAACTATAAATCCTAAGAAAATGATCATTACAATATTTTTTAGAAGGAAGGAGCTAGTTTTATCAGCCCAATTAGTAGTATTTAATTTATGAATCATATTCTCCATGGCCATACCAATCATACTCATAACTATTTACCCCCCTTGCTCATTCGCGATAGCGCGTAAAGAATAATTCCGTTTTGTATAACCATTCTTAGTGGGTTAACAACATCTGCACCGTCAAGCACTCTGGTAAACACAGGCAAGGCTGTCGCAAGTAGCCCTTGGAATAAAAATGTCCCTATAAGAACGTTTGCCACCTTGGCCCTTTGCCCAGATGCCCCACCAACCAGTATACAGGCTACAGCCGGAAAGGCTAAAAACATAGGAAAATCATACAACTGAACAAAACCAAAACCTTGAGCATAAATGATTACCCCAAAAGCAGCTATGGCAGTAGACATCATGTTAGCAATAATTCGGCTTCTATCTACATTTATACCTGTTGCCTTTGCAAACATAGGGTTTCTGCCAACTGCAGATATGGCGATACCTGTCTTGGTACGGAAAAACAGATACATAAGAAAGCAGGCCACAAAAACAACTAACAGTTCCCCAGTACGAACCTCTAGGCCTAACAATTCAAACTCTAAAAATTCTGCAAGTATAAAGTTAGCATTAAAATAATCAAGCGGTATCTGATGCCTTAGCCCATCTCCTAAGAAAAAAATCATATTAGGGTGTCTGATTGGAAGCGAAAGCCAAACAAGGCCGAACACAGCAGTAATTGCAAAGCCCGTATATGGTGCTATCGCCATCTCTGAACCCTTCACAGCGTTCATCAATCTTCCATAAAGATACCCGGCACCACTACCAAAAATAATGGCAAGTATTGATGCGACAATGATAAAACCCATCCCAGTAAAACCCATTGCCAAAACCAACACCATTGCAAGCAAACCGCTTACTATGCCTATAGGTAAAGCAAAGTTAGGCCCTGTTCCAGATTGTATGGATGGTACATTCGCAAGGGCAAAAAGTGCCCACACACCAAAAAAGTGTAAACTGGCAGTAAGCAAGGTAGAGATATTAAAATCAAAAACCACGCCAAGAATCAAAACAGCTAGGTAAAGCCCACCAACTGATCTGGTAGAAAATGGAATCATCTTAAAAGTGCTTATAACATTGAATGCTTTTGCTTCAGTCATTATGCGCCATCTCCTCTCTACCTGATAAATCTTTAATGCCAGACATTAATAGTCCAAAATGTGTTGGCGGTGCATCTGGCGGTAAAACTCCCACGATTTCTCCTTCGCAGACAATAGCAATTCTATCGCAAATGCTGCTAAGTTCGGCCAATTCTGAAGAAGTCATAATGATAGTCATGCCCTGTTCGCGGCTAAGCTCTAGTAGCAGATCTAATATCAGTTTTTTAGCACCAATATCTATTCCTCTGGTAGGTTCTGATACAAATAAGACGCTTGGTTTTTGCGTGAGTGCCCTGGCAACACACACTTTTTGTTGATTGCCGCCGCTTAATCTGCCAGTATGCTGCTTTTCAGATGTACAGCGGATGTCCAGCTCTTTTATCATTTTTAGGGCATGTTCTCGAATCGCATTTTTATCAGATAGTTTAAAAGCAGTAAGAAAATCTGAATGCACTGCCATTGCTGTAAACATGATGTTATCGTCAATGGGTTCTTCCATCAGAAGCCCAACACCTTTTCTGTCTTCACTTACGAAAGCTACACCTGCGTTAAGCATTTTTCTTGTATTATTAGGAGGCATCTGCGCTCCGTTTAGTGTAACCTCACCCTTAGTTTCGTAAATCCCCATAATACCATTTGCAATGCCTAGCTTGCCCTGTCCTGCAAGGCCTCCTATGCCAAATATTTCACCTCTGCGCACTTCAAAATTTACGCCTTTCACTCGTTCGTTTGGCATAGCAACATGTAAATCTTTTACACTAAGCATAATTTCGTCCTTAAGTACTCTCTCTTCTGTAGACTCTCTTTCTATACTCACCTGTCTGCCTACCATGTACTCTGCGATTTCAAGTGTGTTGGTATCTTTAGTATTTTTGGTTATAACCAATTGACCGTCCCGTAAGATAGTAACTCTATCTGCAACGGCTGTAATTTCATTTAAGCGGTGGCTGATAAATACGATAGCAATCCCCTGTGCTGCAATATTGCGCATCGCTTGTAACAGACTTTCTGCCTCAGATTCTGTAAGCACAGCGGTAGGCTCGTCCAGTACCAGTAATTTTAGCCTAGATTTATCTATTTCGCGGGCAATTTCGACAAACTGCATATATCCAATTGGTAAGCCTTGGACGAAGGTAAACTCTTCTATACTCATATCAAGTTTATCTAAGGCAACTCTGGCATCTTTGTTCATTTGCTTAAAATCAAGCGTTTTCATTCTTTTGCCAAATAAACGAGAAGTTACTGCGTTTAAAGCATTGTCTTTTTCAATTTCCCGATTAAGTTTAACATTTTCTGCAATTGTAAAGCCGGGGATTAACATAAACTCCTGATGCACCATACCTATACCTAAAGCCATTGCATCAAAAGGAGATGCAACGGTAGCTTCTTCACCATTAAGCAGCATTGTGCCTTCAAAGCCTCCTGTGGTGTGGATCACAGGCATTCCAAAAAGAATGTTCATTAAGGTTGATTTTCCTGCGCCATTTTCTCCGATCAGTGCATGTATTTCACCGGGCTTTATGTCAAAGCTTACATCTTTAAGTACTTGGTTACCCGAGTATGTTTTTGATACATTAATAAATTCTAGTAAACTCTGGCTCATTTTCGCCTCCAATAATGTATAAAATAATTGCCGCGAAATGGCTATTATTTGCCCATTTCGCGGCAATCGCATTTTTACATCAACTAAATTTTAGTACATAAGATAAGGCATTAAGTACACTTGTATTATTGAGAATGTATCATCACCAATTTGCAAAGGTGTAAATTCTGGATACAAGCGCGTGCCTGTCATTCTTTCTATATAATCGGCAAACAGTCTTGTTAATACATCAACTTCTATCACGCCGACTTCTCTTGTAACGTTTTCGTTAAGCCACTCAACGGCATACATAAAGGCTATTTCGGTATTCGCCATACTTGCAGGTACACCCCAGTTGGAGAATCTGCCTGTTAAACCGGCTTCAGCAATAGCTTGGCTGGTTACTTCGATAATTTCTTCTATGGTGAATAGTTCCATAGCTTCTGAATCACCGGCAGCAAGGCCTAAAGCAGCTGGGAAAGCATGGAACGGTGAAGGACAGCAAGGCTGTACATACATTGCACCATACTCTAAAACTTGTTGCAATAGTGGGATTTGTTGTCCGCAGTTTGTTGAGAAAAACACAGTATTTTCGCCGAGTTCTTCAACTTGCCTGCCAACGTCTTGAGAAATAAACAGCTGGCTAGCTGCCATTCCGCCTTCTTCCATTGGATCTGGTGAAGGAAGGTCTACAAAATGAATACCCACCGCTTCTGCTGCCGCTGCCATGTTATCACGGCGTGTAGCAAGTGCTGGCATCGCCATATGCCTTGGGAAAGAATAGTGTGCGATTACTTCTGCACCCATTGCGGCTGCTTGTTGAACAAATATCTCGCCTATCGCTGGGTTATTTACGTCTAAAGCCAAGTCTACCCTTGCATAAACATCGCGCGGATCTTCGTGAGGATTGGCCACTGCTATAAAGATATCATCGCCGCGTAATTCACGCACTACGTCAATGGCTGCATTTGTGTTTACAACACCTTGGTTGATGACAATTGCGCCAACATCAAGATTAGATGCAATTTCTGAAAGGATTGTAACCATCATTTCAGGTTCTGCTGCAAAATAAACCGGCCATGTTCTATGTATAACTCTGTCAGCGCCAAATCTATTTACCAATGCTTCTGCACTACGGAATTCCTCTTCATTTTGGTCAATAGTATTTGTTACAATTGCAATTATACCTGGGAAATACTCATCAACATCCGCCACAAGGGCTTCTGTTTCTTCTGGTTCTTCTACTTCGTCTTCTGCTTCATCTGCTGGAGCAGGCTCTACAGGTGCTGAAGCTGCCACAGGCTCAGGAGCTACTGCCGGAGCAGGGGCTTCTGCCTCACAGGCTGCGAGTGTAAACATAAGCACAGTAACTATAAGGAGTAATAAAAAACCACTAATTTTCATTTTCATAACTTTAATCGTCCTCCCTCTAAGGATAAATAGTTTTTTGTTTCTTAAAGGTTAGATAATGCTCATTATAATCATTAATAATTTTACATTACCCTATCCTTAATAAAAAACTATACTACTTGATTTTACAAATGTCAAGCATTTATTTCAATTTTATTTCATTTATTACTGTTGATACTTTGGTGAAAAGCATTCAAAAGCTTATTATATCATGCTTTAACACCTTTTTCAGAATTATCTAAAGTAATACACGTGAATCTAATTTTCGAAAG
>Ga0123355_10001518_pt1 | contig 32383 bp, 25 predicted proteins | sample TergutEmb28metaG_3_FD_89872 | JGI IMG/M metagenome (GOLD analysis project Ga0123355, IMG submission 89872) | Embiratermes neotenicus P1 segment gut microbial communities from Petit-Saut dam, French Guiana - Emb289 P1 | ecosystem: Host-associated > Arthropoda: Insects > Digestive system > Gut ...
GTAGTAGTCGCCGCGGTTGAACACGGCGACATCGAAGGATTCGGGCGCCTCGGCGCGCCACAGCCGCAAGGTGTTCGCGGTGTTCACGTGATAGCCGAGAATCGGCGTGTCGTACGGCACGCCGCGCACGAGCCGCTGCGGCACCCAGCGCACGCACAAGCGCCCCTCGCCATCCCGGTAGCGCTCCGTGTACCCGCCGAGCCGCACATCCACCGCCCATTCGGCCCGCAGCACCTCCCACGGATTGCCGAACCGCAGCCACTTGTCGGCTTTCTCCACCTGCCAGCCGTCGACGATCTCCTGATCGAAGATGCCGAACTCGTAGCGGATGCCGTAGCCGAGCGTCGGAATCTGCAGCGTGGCGAGTGAGTCGAGAAAGCAGGCGGCAAGGCGTCCGAGTCCTCCGTTGCCGAGGCCCGGCTCGTCCTCGGTGGCGAGGAGTTGCTCGAAATCCAGGCCGAGCTCGCTGATCGCCTGGCGAACCTCGTCATAGATTCCGAGGTTGATGAGGTTGTTACCGAGGTGAGGTCCGGTCAGGAACTCCGCGGACAAATACACCACGGTGCGCGAGCCGTGCTTCGTGTAGGCCTCGGCCGTGCTGATCCAGCGGTGCAGCATCCTGTCGCGGATGGTGTACGCGAGCGCCATGTAGTAGTCGCGCTGCGTGGCGAGTGCCGGAATCTTTCCCTGCACGTAGAAAAGATTGTCGACGAACGCCCGCTTGAGAGCCTCCTTGTCGAGCGCGACGCGCTCGTCCGCGGGCGCCCGGCCGGCCGCTTGCTCTCTCTCGGCCGGCAGGTTGTCATCGGGCGGGCTGGTGACTGGAGCGTCCATAACCTTGGCCGTGCAAGTTCCGTGCAGACTGGGCTGCGCGGTACCGGCTGTCCCTGCGGCCGCAAGCGCGGCGCGCGCGGAAAGCTGCACCAGAATAGTTCGCGCCGGGCAGGCATGCACCAGAATGGGCCGTGTGCACCTCCGCCAGGGCGGCATTCCCGCGTGGCAGCGGCGGCGGGCGCAGGCCCTGAGACAACGGCGAGACCGCCCATGGCAGCGACACCGCGCCTCGGTGCGTCCGCTCCTACGTGTGAAGCAGCCAGTCGGGGTCCGGCAGCTCGGCGAACACCTCGCGCAGCGCCGCGCTCCAGCGCTGGCGGATGCTGGTGAAGTAGGCGTTGTCGTCGTCGATGCTGATGTGACGCGCCACTGCGCACTGGTCGCGCTTCACGATGACCAGATCGAGCGGCAGGCCGACCGACAGATTTGAACGCATGGTGGAGTCCATCGAGATGAGCGCCGCCTTGGCGGCCTGCTTCAGGCTGCTGCTCCTCCTTATCACTCGGTCGATGATGGGCTTGCCATACTTCGACTCGCCGATCTGGAAGTAGCTGGTCTCCGTGGTCGCCTCGATGAAGTTGCCGGCGGGGTAGATGCTGAAGAGCCGCGGCATCTCCCCCTTGATCTGGCCGCCGACAATGAAGCTCGCATTGAACTCCACGGCGAACTGCTTGAGCGCCTGCGCATCGTGGCGGTGCTCCTCGCGCAGTGCCTCGCCGATGCACTGCGCCGCCTCGAACATGTGGCGGCAGTTGAACAGGTTGGGTCCGGCATCCGGCGTCTTGAGATTCTCCCGCAGCACGGTCGTCACCGCCTGGGTGATGGCGAGGTTGCCGGCGCTCTGTATCACCATGACCCTCTCGCCGGGTCGCTCGAACACCACCGTCTTGCGGAAGGTGCTGATATGGTCGACCCCGGCGCTGGTGCGTGAGTCCGAGAGAAACACCATCCCCGTGTCGAGCAACATGGCTACGCAATAGGTCATGAGTCGGGCGTCCTCTTTCTCACTGATCGCCGGAGCTCATCGCAGCAACGCTGACTTGCATGACTTCGTGGCCGCCGCCGCGGCGCACACCGCGCACCGGCGCGGCGTCCAGGTAGTCGCGCCCGACAGCAAGCCGGCAGTGCTTGGGCCCCATGGGCTCCAGGTGCGTCACATCTATGCCGAGCCAGCCCTGACTGTCCTCGAGCCAGGCGTCGACCCACGCGTGACTCGCCGAGTCGCGGCCCTCGACGCTACACAGGTAGCCGCTCACGTAACGGGCGGGTATCCCGGCGCAACGGCAGCAGGCGATGAACACGTGGGCCTGATCCTGGCAGACGCCCCGACCCCGGGCAAACGCCTGCGCCGCGGAATCCTGGACGGTGCTGCTTCCCGGCAGGTAGCGCACCGCCTGATAGACGCCGGCCGCGAGCCGGTAGAGCCGCTCGCGCAGGCTTCCCGGGCCCCGCAGATGCTCGCGTGCCAACGCCGCCATCGGCTCACTGGTCATGGTGAGCGCGGTGGGCGCGAGGTAAGCGAGCGGCGAAAGCGTGCCGTCAAAGCCGACGAACTCTTCGTCGCCCGCCATCTCCACCACACCGCGCACCTCGATCTCGATGGCGCGGTGCGGCTCCTCGAGCGTCAGCAGGTGCGTGATGTTGCCGTGCGCGTCCACCTGCTCGGTGCGTCGCCCGGGCGCACGGATGGTCCAGGAGAGCACGCGTTGCGCGCCCTCGCGGCGCGGGGTGAGACGCAGCGTCTGCGCGGTGTATTTGACAGTCTCGGCGTAGCGATAGGCGGTGCGATGATGGATACGCAGTTGCATGTCCGTCGGCCCTCGTTGCGGACGTGATGTCAGATGCCCGCAGGCACCAGGAAATCGTTGGCGATGTGCTCGCCCAGGTCGTGCAGCCGCTCCTGGAAGCGATCGAGGAGCTGCGTGACACCGTCGGCGCACAACTCCTCGAAGCGCCCGAAATGAAACTGCGCGTGCAGCTCGCCGACGCGGCGCACGGTCTCGCTGGAATGCGCGTTGGCAACCGACGCGAGGTTGGCCTGCAGCTCGTCGAGGCAGCGATGCACGCCCTGCGGCAGGTCATCGCGCATCAGCAGCATCTGCGTGACGCGCAGCGGGGTCACGCTATCACGGTACAGGCGGCGGAACACCTCGAACGCCGACATGGCGCGCAGCAGCACGGCCCACTCGGAGGCCTCTGCGATCAGACGCTCGCCGCGGCCGCCGGGATCGCGCCAGCGCGCCTCCAGCATGCGCGCCGTGTTGTCGGCGCGCTCGAGGTAGGTGCCAATGTTGGTGAAATGCGCCGCCTCATCGCGCAGCAGCGTGCCCGAAGTGATGCCGCGCGTCAGGTGACCGCGGTATTTTACCCACTCGAGAAACTCGGTGCGCGCGCCTTCCGGCATGCTGGAGCTGAAGGCGAGCGACTCGAGGTAGGTGGTGTTGAGCGTCTCCCACATGTCGGAGGTGATGGTACCGCGCACCGCGCGGGCGTTTTCGCGTGCCGCGCGCAGGCACTGCAGAATGCTGCCCGGGTTCTCGCGGTCGAAGGCGACGAAGTCGAACGCCGCGCGCGGCTGGACGCGCCCGTGCCGCGCGCGGTAAGCCTCCTCCACTCCCAGCGATACCAGGGTCGCCTTCCATCCCTGCCGCACGGCCTCCGGCGCCCGCGGCAGGAGCGCCAGGCGCTGGTGCGCGTCGATCATGCGCGCGAGGTTCACCGCGCGCTCCAGGTAACGCGACATCCAGTACAGGTGGTCGGCCGTACGGCTGAGCATGTCAGCGTTCGCGCAACACCCCGCCCGGCGGCGTGGCGCTGCCCTGCGGCGGGCCGTCGAGCACCCAGGTGTCCTTCGTGCCGCCGCCCTGGGAGGAGTTGACCACCAGCGATCCCTCGCTGAGCGCCACGCGTGTCAGTCCTCCCGGGACGACCGTGACTTCGCGACCGGAGAGCACGAAGGGACGCAGGTCGATGTGCCGTGGCGCGAGTCCGGCCGCGACCAGCGTTGGCGAGGTCGACAGTGCGAGCGTCGGTTGCGCGATGTAGCGCTCAGGGTGTGCACGGATGCGGGCGCGAAAGTCCTCGATCTGGGCGGCACTGGCGGCGGGACCGATCAGCATCCCGTAGCCGCCGGCGCCGTGCACCTCCTTCACGACCAGCTCGGCGAGGTGCGCCAGCGCGTAGGCGCGGTCCTCCGGACGGCGCAGCACCCAGGTCGGCACATTGGCGAGCAGCGGCTCCTCGTCGAGGTAGAAACGAATCATCTCGGGCACGTATGGGTACACTGACTTGTCGTCCGCGACGCCGGTGCCGATGGCGTTGGCGATGGTCACATGCCCGGCGCGGTAGGCGGTGAGAAGGCCCGGCACGCCGAGAGTCGAGTCGGGACGGAACGACAGCGGATCGAGGAAATCGTCATCGAGGCGCCGATAAACGACATCGACGCGCTCGGGTCCGCGCGTGGTGCGCATGTACAGCACCGCATCGCGCACGAACAGGTCCTGTCCCTCGACCAGCTCGATGCCCATCTGCTGCGCGAGGAAAGCATGCTCGAAATAGGCGCTGTTGTAGGCCCCGGGAGTGAGCAGCACGACGGTGGGCTCGGTGACGCCAACCGGCGCTACGCTGCGCAGGTTCGCCAGCAGCACATCCGGGTAGTGCTCGACCGGCTCGATTGCCTCGCGCGCGAACAGCTCCGGGAACAGGCGCATCATCATTTTGCGGTTTTCCAGCATGTAGGACACGCCGGAAGGCACGCGCAGGTTGTCTTCGAGCACGCAGAACGTACCGTTGTGATCGCGCACGATATCGATGCCGCTGATATGCGCGTAGATGCCGCCCGACAGGTTGAGGTGCTGCATCTCCGGGCGATACTGCGGATTGCACAGGACCTGCTCGGGCGGGATGCGTCCGTCGCACAGGATGCGTTGCTCGTGGTAGATATCGCCGAGAAACGCATTCAGGGCCTGCACCCGTTGCTTCAGACCCTGCGCGAGGTGCGCCCATTCGTGCGGCGGCAGGATGCGCGGCACGACGTCGAACGGGATCAGCCGTTCGGTCCCCTCGTTCTCGCCATAGACCGCGAAGGTGATGCCGACGCGGTGGAACAGCGCGTCCGCCTCGGTGCGCTTGCGCGCCAGGTGCTCAAGCGGCTGCTCGCGCAGCCAGCGATAGTAATGTTGGCAGTGCGGCCGCGGCGTACCCGCGGTGTCCAACATTTCATCGTACGGATGTCCTGGCGCAGCCATGCGGGGATATTAGACTGGCACGCACCGCTGCGGCACTCGTATGCCGCGGCGCCGTCGTGCCGCTGCACTGACATTGTGCGCAGGTGCGCGCGCTGCGCTGTTCTGGTGCACGACGGCGCGTGCGTCGTCAGTGCCGGTGAGCGTAGGGGCTGTGCCTTTCAACCACCCGCGCGTTCGCGCGTAATTCAGGCTGGCAGAGGCTTCGGCATTGAAGGCGGCGGCCGGTTCAGTAAACTGTCGCGTGCAGCGCGCGCTGCTGCAGCCGGAATCTCGAAATCCGCTGGCGGACGCTCAGTGCAAGCACACGACTTGCCACCGCACGGCACCTCGGAAAACAAGGACTTGCGCGCCACCGGGTTGAGCCAATGGAGACGCTGATCCTCGGGTTGATGGCGGGCGTACTCGTCGGGCTCGTGCTCGGGGTGATCGGCGGCGGCGGATCAATTCTCGCAGTGCCAATGCTGATCTATGTCGTAGGCGTCACTTCGCCGCACGTTGCCATCGGTACGAGCGCGCTGGCGGTTGCGGCCAGCGCGGCGATCAACCTGGTATTGCATGCGCGTATGGGAACGGTGAAGTGGCGCTGTGCGACGCTGTTCGCGCTGGTCGGCGCGATTGCGGCCTGGGTCGGAGCGACTCTCGGCAAGGCAACCAACGGCCAGAGCCTGCTGGCGTTGTTCGGGGCAGTCATGATCACCGTAGGGCTGCTCATGCTTCGGCCACGCAGCTCGGGGGACAATCCAAACGTGCGGCTGAACATGCAGTCGGTCACCATTCTTGGGCCGAGACTGGTGGCCACCGGCGCGGCGACCGGTTTCGCGTCCGGGTACTTCGGCATCGGAGGCGGATTCCTGATCGTACCCTCGCTGCTGTTCGCCACGAACATGCCAATGATTTCCGCAGTCGGCTCTTCGTTGCTCGCCGTGGCGACATTTGGCGCGACGACGGCGTTCAGCTACAGCCGCTCAGGACTCGTCGATTGGCCTCTTGCCGGGGTTTTCATAGCAGGCGGAGTCCTGGGTGGGATCGTCGGTACGCGCCTGGCAAAGGTGCTCGGGCGACATCGCCAGGTCTTGACCGTCTCATTCGGTGTGCTCGTGGCCGTGGTAGGCACGTACATCCTCTTTCAGGGGCTGCCCGCGCTCCTTCACCGGTTGGTCTCGTAAGCGGATGAAGCCACTCCGGCCAACGCCCGGCGTTCAGCCACCTACGGAAAGTGCTTCAGGATCGCCCGGCGTGGCGTGCCGGGGGCGGCACGGATTATCGCTCTGAACCGGTGGCCCTGAAGAGAGGCCCGCCATGCCGTGCGCGGAAATCTGGGGCGCGTAAAAGCTGTTGCGACCTCTGTCCTTCACGCTGTACATGGCGATGTCGGCATTGCGCAGCAGCTCGTCGGCGTTGCCGCCGCCCTCGGGAAAGATGGAGATGCCGACGCTTAGCGTCAGGCTGATTTCCCGGCCGCGGATCTCGATGGGCGTCGAGACGCTGCGCATAATCTCGTGGGCGCAGCGCTCAACATCTCGTATGGTGCAGAATTCGGGCATCACGATGACGAACTCGTCTCCACCCATGCGCGCCACGGTATCGCACTCGCGCGCAGTGGAGAGCAGACGCTGCCCCACAGTGGCGAGGAGTACGTCGCCGTCGGCGTGGCCGACTGAATCGTTGATCTGCTTGAAATAGTCGATGTCAAGGAGGAAGACCGCAATCTTCTGACCGATGCTCTGCGCGCGGAGGATCGCCTGGCGGAGACGCTCGTGGAGCAACGTGCGGTTGGCCAGGCCTGTCAGGTGGTCGTGATGCGCGAGATAGTTGACGTGGTCAGAGCGGCGGCGGAACTCGGTGACGTCGCGGCTGGTGATGGCGAGGCCGTTGCCGAGCCGGACGACCTGGACGTTGAGCCAGGTACTTTTGATCATCTCGTCGTCGATGAAAACTTCGCAGGTATAAGGAATGCCGGTGCGCACGACCTCCCGGTATTTGTCGATGAGGCCGGACTTGCTCATGAAAGGCCGAACTTCGGTGAGGACTTTGCCGTAGAGGCTTTCGCGGGGTACGCCAAGCCGGCGCTCAGCCTTGGGGTTGATGTAACTGAAGGTGAAGTCGACGATGGCTCCGGAGGCATCGGGGACGCCGTCGAAGATGTAGAAGTCGTCAAGCGTGCTTTCGGCGGCGGCGAGGAAGCGGGCGGGGTCCGTGGTGCCGAATGTTTTGGCCGTCCGAACGCCTCTGCCAAGGAAGTCCCTGAAAAGAGCAACGGCTTGAGTACAGCGACGTCTGGTGCGCATATCTATGGCAATTTCGGTCAATGGCGAGCTGCAAACGAGGAATCATATTTGTTTGCCGAGGGGCACGATACCTTTATTTGGGGCAAGGCTCCGCCCGAGCGACCGCCGGCTCCTTGCGGCACACGAGCAGAACCTCATCGACCCCGTCCGTTGCAATCATGCCGGGCTTCAATCTGAGCCTCTTCTGCAGCAGCAATCCGAATTGCATGATAGCCCGGTTATACCACCACATCGCTCGCTCACGGTGATACACCAGCCACCACATGCCGAGGTCAACCAACAGCGACGAGCGCGGCTGCATCCCGAATACCGCGCTGCGCTCCACGACCAGCTGATGCCGCGCCAGCTTTGACAGCAAGTGTGGAGGATCGTAGCGTCGCTTGTGGCCCACGAAGTCGTCGAACGAGGTCCACAGCGCCGGGTGCAGTGGCGTCGAGATCAGGATGACCGTGCCTGGCTTCGCAATCCGCGATACCTCGGACAGAGCGCCCTCATCGTCGTCGACGTGCTCGATGATGTCGAAGGCGCATACCAGATCGAACGAGCTGTCGGCGAAGGGCAGGGAGGTCACCTCGCCGAGTACAACCTGTGCGCCGCGCCCGCGCAGCGTCGCGAGCGCGGGCGCGCTGATATCCAGGAACTGCGTACCCTTGAGCGGCAGTCGTGGTCTCAGACCCGGCGCCACCTCAAGCCGCTGAGCCGATGTCGGCAGCAGCGATTGCACCAGTGGCCAGGTGTTGAACCGCTGCGGTTCGACAAGACGAGCGCCCGACCACAGCAGGTCGTAAAAGCGGCGATTCCTGGCGAGGAGCTCGCGCTCAATATTCGTTTGGGAAGGTTCGGGCTGCACGATAGCGCTATTACCTGACGTCGCATTGCCGCGGAACACGGTGGCACATGTTTAACCCAGATTTCCGCCTGAGCATAGGGAAACTCCTGCCGGCAAGGCCGGTGCGGGGGCCCGTGCGAGCAATGTGTCGTCAGCGTGCTTCCAACAGATCGAGGCCTGCGCACAGTTCGGACGGTCCTCGCTGAAGTGCTCCAGCCCTCCCGAGCTAACACGGGCTTGAGCGGCACAGTTTCAAAACTCGCAACCGTCTGAAACGCTCTCACGAGGATTCGATCCTGAGGAGCTTCAAGCGGCTGGATGCGCCTCGTTTGATTGAGACCGCGGACTTGCGGCAGCCAAAGTGCCTGGCAACAAGCTCGATCAGTTCGGCGTTAGCCTTGCGCTGAGAAGGCGGTGACCGCAGTTGCGCAAACCAGGCACCACTTTCGTGCTGCTGCAGCACACTGGCTGCAGCCCCCGGTTTCACCTTGACTTCGATGTATCGTGGCATGGTCTCTGCGCAGCAGGGGTCGCGAAGTCCCCGGACCTACGGCCACGCGTCTGGCGGTCATTGCGAGTCTGGTTGGAGCCGCTTGATGCCTGGCGGTGTCTTTCGCCCGTCTATTGCAGCCAGGATACCCTCGAGAATGGCCGTGGGGCTCGGGGGGCAACCGGGGACTGCGACATCCACGGGAATGACGTTCGCGACCCGCCCGCAGCTCGCATAGCTCTCACCGAACACGCCGCCCGTACAACCACAGTCCCCGAGTGCGACGACGAGCTTGGGTTCCGGTGTCGCCTCGTAGGTGCGAAGGAGAGCAGCCTCCATGTGCCTGGACACCGGCCCCGTGACGAGCAGCAGATCGGCATGACGGGGGCTGGCGACGAAGCGGATCCCGAGGCCTTCGAGGTTATAGAACGGATTGTTGAGCGCCTGAATCTCGAGCTCACAGCCGTTGCAGGAGCCGGCGTCCACGTGGCGGATGCAAAGTGCACGGCCGAGCACCGTACGGAGCCGCTCGGCGAGGCCTTGACGCAGTCGCATGGTCTCATCCGGCTGAGGCGGCGGTTCGGTCACGATCCCGATCGAGGCAATCTGACGCAACGTTTTCAGCATGTCGGGGCGCTCGCGTCCTTGTGCTACAGATCGTGACCGCTGTAGGAGAGGTTGAAGGACTTGTTGATGAGTGGGAAGTCCGGGACGATGTTGCCGATCATCGCGTGCTCTAGAACAGGCCAGTTGTGCCACGATGGATCGTGCGGATGGCAGCGGCGGATCGTGCCCGCCGCGCCGGCCTCGAGGGCGACGAATACAGGCCCGCGCCAGCCCTCAACCATTCCGACGCCGACCATCCCGTCGGCGGGAATTGCCACCGCATCCCGGTGAGGGCCGGAAGGCATGCGACGCAGAATCTGCCCGATGAGCCGGATGGATTCCTGCACCTCATCGAAACGCACGGCCACCCGTGCGGCGACGTCCCCGGCGCTTTGTCCGCACTTTGCCGTTGCCAGCTCCGGGTACGGGGCACACGGCAGGTCGATGCGCAGATCGAAGGCCTGGCCGCTCGCGCGCCCCGCGAGGCCCGTCAGTCCCAGGCGGGCGGCGAGCTCCGGGTCGATCATGCCGGCTCCGGAAAAGCGGTCGCGCAGCCCGTCGTGTTCCTCGTAGATGGTTCGCAGTGTTGCGACTTCTCGCAACAGGTGGCGCACGCACGCGCCGAGCTGCTCACCACCGACTGCGGTGACATCGCAATGGGTGCCCCCCGGAACGATCGCATCCATGAGGTAGCGAGCGCCGAGCGTAGCGCGCATCGCACGCAAGAGCTGCTCTTTCAGACGTGAAAACTGCGCGAGCCCGAAGGCAAAGCCGGCGTCGTTGCCGAGTGCGCCGAGATCGCCGAGATGGTTTGCGAGCCGTTCGAGTTCGAGACACAGCGCCCGCAGCCAGCTGGCGCGCGCAGGAACCTCGGTGCCGGTCATGCCTTCCAGCGCCTGGGCATAGGCCCACGAAAATGCAACCGCGGAGTCCCCCGAGACACGGGCGGCCAACCGATGGCCCGCGAGGATGGGAAGCTGGCTGAAGCGCTGCTCGATCCCTTTGTGCACGTAACCCAAGCGCTCCTCGAGCTTGAGGACCTTTTCACCCACGACCGAGAAGCGGAAATGTCCGGGCTCGATGGTGCCGGCATGGACCGGTCCGACGGGGATCTCGTGCACACCTTCGCCCGCGACGCGGACGAACTCGTACCGGTCGATCGCTGCAGCGCCGGTCGCAGGCGGGGAAGGGTCGATGAGCGGGTAGTAGCTCCCGGGCCAGGCGTTGTGGCGCAGCCAGGGCCGCGTGTCCGGGTCCGTCGAGCGCACGCCAGAGAGGTCAAACAGCGCACGCTGCATCCGTGCGGCGGCTGGGAAGAGATCCGCGATCCCGGGACAGGCCGTCGCCTGCTCTGAGAGCTGCAGACTCACGATGAGGCTGCCGGCATCTGCCAGGAGTGCCGCGTGCACCGTCGGGATCTGGCCGCCGCTCGCCCAGAGCGCCAGCAGCCGGCCGCCCGAGGCCCTCAGGTCCTCCATCACCCGGCGCCAGTCTTCGCGTGATGCGGTGAGCGCCCGACATCCCGGGGCGCCGGGCTGCGCAGCGCTGCCGGCGAACCAGGTGCGCATGGGCACTTTACTGCCCCCCAATCAGTCTGGCGGCTGCGCGGTACCAGTCAGCGAGATACGGTGGCACGTATAGCCCGAGCATGAGCACGATCGACAGGTGGGCGAACACCGGCAGCAGCGCGGGCGCGTGCGGCAGGCGCTGCGCACGCGTCTCGCCAAACACCATCGGCTGCACGCGCCCGAAGATCGCCGCGAAGGCGATCCCGAGCGAGGCGAGCAGGATGGGTATCGACCACGGCTGCTCGCGCATCGCAGTGGTCAGGATCAGGAATTCGCTGGCAAACACTCCGAAGGGCGGCAGCCCCAGGATGGCGAGTGACCCCATCATCAGACCCCAGCCCACGGTCGGACTCAAGGTAATGAGCCCGCGGATGTTGTCCATGAGCTGGGTACCCGCTTTCTGCGCGGCGTGTCCGACCGCAAAGAAGATTGCGGACTTGGTGAGGGAATGCACCGTCATGTGCAGCAGTGCCGCGAAGTTGGCCACCGGGCCGCCCATGCCGAAGGCGAACGCGATGATCCCCATGTGTTCGATGGAGGAGTAGGCGAACAGACGCTTGATATCGCGCTGGCGCCAGAGAAAGAACGCCGCGAGCACCACCGACAGCAAGCCGAATCCCATGAGCATGCGCGACGGGAGCGAGGAGTGCAGTGACCCTTCGACCAGCACCTTGCAGCGCACCACCGCGTAGATTGCGACATTGAGCAACAGCCCCGACAGCACCGCGGAGATGGGCGTCGGACCTTCGGCGTGCGCATCAGGGAGCCAGTTGTGAAGCGGCGCGAGTCCCGCTTTGGTGCCGTAGCCGACGAGCAGGAACACGAACGCCAACCCTAAGACCGCGGGCTCGAGGTGTCCCCGGGCGCCGTTCAGGTGGGTCCAGAGCAGGGCGCTCGCACCCTGAATGCCGAGGCTGTGCTCGGCGGCAAAATACAGGAGGATCGTGCCGAACAGCGCCTGCGCGATGCCGACCCCGCAGAGGATGAAGTACTTCCAGCCCGCTTCCAGGCTCGCGGGCGTGCGGTACAGCGTCACCAGGAGCACGGTGGACAGCGTGGCCGCCTCCATCGCCACCCATAACAGCCCGAGATTGTTGGTGGTGAGCGCGACCAACATGGTGGCCATGAAGAGCTGATACATGCCGTGATACAGGCGCAGTCGTCCCGCGCTGACTCGCCCGTGCGCGCGTTCGATGCGCATGTAGGGTCTGGAGAACAGCGCCGTGGTGAGGCCCACCAAGGCCGTCAGAGTGACCAGAAACACGTTGAAAGGGTCGATGAAGAACTGCTCGTGCGCGACGAGGAGGTCGCCTTCGCCCACGACGCGCGCCGTGAGTGCACAAGCGGCCAGGAAGGTGCTGAGACTCACCGCCACGTTGAGCTCCGGGGCCCAGCGCCGCTCGCCCAGGGCGCCGAGCGCAAGCGCACCGAGCAGCGGACTGCCGAGGAGCAGGAGAAATTCCACGTCAGTACGTCTCCCCGCGCGAATCCGCGCGCTCGCGGAGGGTCGCCTCGCGCAGCGACTCGAGATGATGCAGGTCGAGGCTGTCGAACTGCTCGCGAATCTGAAAGAAGAAGATGCCAAGGACCAGTACCGCCACCAGCACATCGAGGGCCACGCCGAATTCCACGATCATCGGCATGCCGTAGGTGGCGCTCATCGCGCCGAAGAACAGGCCGTTCTCCATGGAAAGAAACCCGACGACCTGCGACATCGCCTTGCGCCGCGTGATCATGGTGAGGAAGGACAACAGCACCACGGCCAGCGCGATGCCGATGGAGTTGCGGGTGGCGGTGCTGGCGAGCGCGGAAATGGGCTGCGCCAGGCCGAAAGAGAACACGACGACCAGCACGCCTACCAGCATCGTCACCGGAATGTTGAGCAGCGACTCGCTGTCCCAGTAAACCTGCAGGCGCCGGATGAGACGGTGCAGGAGCCAGGGCAGAAAAACGACTTTGAGCGCGAGCGTCAGCAATGCGGAGACGTAGAGGTGCGGCTGTCCGGTGCGCCGCGCGAGCAGCAGTGTAGCCACCAGCAGCAGCGTGCCCTGCAGGGCGAGCAGGTTCACCAGGTTCACGACGCGTCGCTGCGCCAGCATCGCGAACGACACCAGCAGCAGGAGCGCCGCGCACAGGTTCAGCAGCTGCAGATCGAACGGGGTGCCGGCCAAGTGCGCTAGGCTCCGAGCAACAGGTGCACGAGGAGTCCGAGCACCGCAAACACGAAGGCCACGCCGAGAAACTCGGGGGCGCGAAACACCCGCAGTTTCGCCGACAGCGTCTCGATCAGGGCGAGCGCCGCGCCGGCGAAGAGGAGTTTCACGGCCAGCAGCGGAATGGACGCGAGCAGTCCTTCCGGACCGCTGGCTGCCGTCGAGACTCCCCACGGAACGAACAGGGCGAAGCCGATGCAGGCATAGTTGAAGAGCTTCAGCGCCGCGGCCCACTCCATGACCGCCAGGTGGCGCGCCGAGTACTCCAGCAGCTGCGCTTCGTGAATCATCGTGAGCTCGAGGTGTGTCGCGGGATTGTCTATGGGGATGCGCGCGTTCTCGGCGAGCAGCACCATGGTGAAGGCGATGGCGGTGAAAGCGAGGCTCGGATACAGCCCGATGGTCTGGGTGGCGAGATTCTCCGTGATCGCCGGCAGCGCGGTCGTGGCCGAGATCAGGGACGCCACGAAGATCACCATGAGAAGGGCGGGCTCGGCGAGAAAGCCCACCATCATTTCGCGCCGCGCGCCGAGCGTTCCAAAGGCCGTGCCGACATCAATCGCCGCCAATGCCTGGAACACGCGAGCGGTGGCGAGCAACCCCACCAGCGCGATGGCATCGGCGGCGATGGTGAGCGGCAAACGTGTGGCCATGGACGGAATGATGGCGGCGGCGAGCGTCATGGCGCCGAACACCACGTAAGGCGCGAGGCGAAAGAGGGGTGAGGCCGTGTTGGCGATGACGGCATCCTTGTGGAACAGCTTGCGAATTCCCCGGTACGGCAGCCATAGACTCGGCGCCCGGCGATTCTGCAGCCAGGCGCGGCACTGATTGATCCAGCCGACGAACAAGGGCGCCGCGGCGAGCGCCGCGAGCACCTCCAGGACCTGCGTCAGAATGTCGTGCGGCCTCATAACACCAGTGCGAGCAGCACCACGAGCGTTGCGAAGCTGTAGAGCAGGTAGGTCGCAATGCGTCCCTGCTGCACCCACGCGACCGCATCCGCCATCCGTTGCACGAAGGCACCCAGCGGCACGTAGAGTCCCTGCCAGATCCGATCGGCGACGGTGACGCGGTAGCGCGGAGCCTCGTCAAAAGGCGTTGGCAGCTCCCGCGTGACGGCGAAGAAGCTCGCGAAGATATGGCGGATCGGCTGTCCGAAGCCTTCGGCGGTGTCCTGCATGCGCGCCGTCAGGCCGCCGAAGCCGCAGTCCCACGCCTCCGCCACGCGGCGCCGCCCGTGATAGAAGACTCGCACGGCGAGCACCGTGACGATCACGACTGCCGTGATGGCAAGCAAAAACACCAGTGGCGAATACGACACCTGACGACCCGGAACCGGCATCAGCAGCCACCATGGCGCCATCGGGGCCGGAGGCATACCGCCGCCCAATTGGTTGATCACCGGGCGCAAGGCCGCGACGACCTGCGTTGGCAGAAGGCCGAGTGCCACGCACCCGAGCGCGAGCCAGATGAGGCCGATGCGTTCCAGCATCCCCGCATCGTGCGCGTGGGCAAGCGCTGCCTCACGCGGCCGGCCGAGAAAGGTCACGCCGAAGAACTTGACCATTACGTAGGCCGCGAGGGCGGCGGCCAGGACCAGCAGCGCGGCGCCCAACGGCAACAACATGTTGATGAACGAGCGTGGCACCTCGTGCGCGAACAGGAACGCCTGCAGCAGCAGCCACTCCGACACGAAACCATTCAGCGGCGGCAGCCCCGACATGGCGAGCGCTCCGACGAGGGTGAGACCGGCCACCCACGGCATGCGGTGAATGAGCCCGCCCAGACGTCCGAGATTTCGCTCGCCGGTCGAGTGCAGCACAGAACCGGTGCCGAGAAACAACAGGCTCTTGATGAAGGCGTGATTGAGACTGTGATAGAGGAGGGCGATCAGTGCGAGCGCCGCAAGCGCGGCCATCCCCGCCCCCCGGAAAACCAGCGCCAGTCCAAAGGCGGTGAAGATGATGCCGATGTTCTCGATGGAGGAGTAGGCGAGCAACCGCTTCATGTCGGTCTGCACGGCCGCAAACACCACCCCGAAAACCGCCGTGAAAAGCCCGAGCGACAGGGGTACGAGTCCCCACCACCACTGCACGTGGCCGAGCAGATCGAAGCTGACCCGCAGCACGCCATAGACCGCGGTCTTCAGCATCACCCCGCTCATCAGCGCCGAGACCGGCGAGGGGGCGGCCGGGTGCGCCTCGGGGAGCCAGACGTGCAGTGGCACCAGTCCCGCCTTCGCTCCGAAGCCGGCCAGCGCCAGCAGGAAGGCGAGTGCCGCCCAGGGTGGCGTCAGGTGCGCGCCGCGCATAGCATCGAAAGTGAATTGCCAGCTTCCGCCCTGCATGACACCAAAGCTCAGGAGGATCGCAATGGCTCCGAGATGCGCGATCAGCAGATAAATGAACCCCGCACGCCGTATCTCGGCAAGTCCATGTTGCGCGGTGACGAGGAAGTACGAGGACAGGGCCATGGTCTCCCAGGCCACCATGAACCCATAGGCATCGTCCGCCAGCAGGACGAAGCCCATGCTGGCGAGGAAGATGTGGTACTGGAGACAGAGGAGCCCGGGCGGCGTGCCCGCACCGCGACGAAAGTACCCGGCGGCGAACACCGAGACTCCGGCGGAAGCCGCCCCGAGAAGAAAGAGAAACACGCCGCTGAGAGCATCGAGTCGCAGGTGAATCGGCAGGTCCGGGAGACCGATTCCTGGAATCAGTCTCTGGGGCGGCGCTCCCAGACTCAACACCGCGACCACCGCCAGCGCCGCTCCGGCGAGCGCACCAAGCGGGAAGAGAAACCGCGCCACCCACACAAGACTCCGCGGGCGGATGAGTCCCGCCAGCCCGATCAGGCCCCACAAGGCGAGGAGCGTCAGACAATATGCAAGCGGCGAGTGGAGCGTTGACGTCACAGACAGTACTACTTGGGTACGCGCCGGATTATAATGAGACTCACCGCCAATGTCGCACCGGCAGGGCCGTTCGTGTCCCGTGCTGACCGCGGGCGCACCGCTTGGCTGCGCGCCGGGTTGCGGCACTGCGACCGCCTGATTAAAGTACGATTATCATCTGATGTGATACCGAAATGACGAACGATCCCCTGGTCAAGCTCGAGGACCGCACCGCTCGTCTCACGATCCTGATCGATCCGCGCAAGAAAGCGGTCTTCGAGAGGCTGTGCGCCGAGGAAGATCTCACGCCATCCCAGGTCGTGCGTCGACTGATTCGCGGCTATATCGAGCAGCGGCTCGGACGACCGTGGAACCCGGGAGAGGAGCGTTCCGGCAGGGATCGCAGCACGGCACGTGGCGCCTCCAGGCGCCGCGCTCCGCGTTCCTGAGGCGCGGGCAACCGCGTCCTGGGACCTCGAGGCAAGCAGGAGATGCGCGCCATGAACAGGCACTTGCTCAACCGCCGTCAATTCAGTGCGCGTTGTGCGGCGTTCGGCTTATCGTTGCCCGCAAGTGCAATGATTGCGGCGCCGGCAACCGCGCAGGTTGCCGGTGCAGGCGCGGCAGCGAAGCCGGCGCCGCGTATCGTAAAGCTCCCCAGTGGCACCACCGTTACGGCGCTCGGTCAGGGCAGTGCGCGCCTCGGTTTGGGAAAACATCCACCGGCTGTTGAAGAAGAGGCGCTGCGCACCGGCATTGCCCTCGGCATGACCTTGATCGACACGTCGGGAAACTACGGCAACGGCCGTTCCGAGCAGTTGATCGGACGCGTGCTCGCCAGCCAGCGCAGCCGCGTATTCCTGGTGTCCAAGGTGGAGGGCGAACAGGTGTCCGGCGATGGCATCGCGCGTGCCTGTGCGGCGAGCCTCGCGCGTCTGGGCACCGACTATCTTGATCTCTACCTGCTGCACTGGCCGGTGCCCAGCCAGCAATTCTCCGCTGTCGTGGCCGCATTCGAACAACTGCGCGCGGCCGGGAAGATTCGCGCCTGGGGCGTATCCAATTTCAACGTTCGCCAGATGGAAGATCTGCTGCGTGTTACGGACGGGCATCGCTGCGCGACCAATCAGGTCCCTTACAGTCTCAATAACCGCGGGATCGAAAGCGACGTTCTGCCATGGTGCAAACAGCACAACATACCGGTCATGGCGTACTCACCGCTCGGCGGCGACCGGCACCTGGTAGTCGGTGACCGCACGCTGGCGCAGATCGGCACCGTGCATGGCTGCTCGCCGGCGGCGGTCGCGCTGGCCTGGGTGATTCGCAGCGGCTACGTTATCGCCATTCCGGAGTCCGGCTCGCCGGAGCACGTGAAGGAGAATGCGGTAGCGCTGTCGCTGGCCCTCACGCCCAGTGACCTGCAGACCTTGGATGCGGCGTATTCCGGCAGCATTGGGCGCTGACCAGCGAGCGCGATCCACCCACGGCAAGGAAGCACGCGCGCCACGGGCGACCCCAGCGAAGTGTTCCACGCCACGCTCCGGCGGAAGGCGATGAGCGAGCTGCGCAGGTTTCAAGCATCCAGCGCGGTCGGCCGGCACCTCCACGTGGCGGGCGCTCAGCAGTTCTGCGCGTTCGAACTTTGAGCTGCAGCACGCCGGGCGCTGCGTGCCGCGAGCTGGCACGTGCTACAGTTCGAGCATCACTTCGAAAGGATGACAGCGTGCGACTAGCGACTGCAGCGACCTGGGCATGCGTGGCCTTCATGAGCGTCTCGAGCGTTCACGCCAGCTCCGCCGATCACGAGCGAGCCGATGCTCAAGCGCTCGATCTGGCAAAACAGGCCATCGCGCTGCGCTCGGTGCGCGGCCCCGGCAATCAGGTACCGCAGGTGGCTGCGCTGTTCAAAGCCGCTCTGGTCGCCGGCGGATTCAACGACGCGGACGTGACGATCACTCCGGTCGATGACACGGCTTTTTTGATCGCTCGCTGGCGAGGCCAGGATCCCAAGCTCAAGCCGCTCGTGATTTCGGGACACATGGACGTGGTCGAGGCCAGGGCCGCCGACTGGGAGCGCGACCCCTTCACGCCGGTCATCGAGAACGGGCTGCTCTACGGCCGTGGGGCGAGCGACATGAAGCTGGACGACGCGTTGGCGGTAGCCGCGCTCGTCGAACTCAGGCGCGAGGGGTACAAGCCGCAGCGTGACATCGTCCTCGCATTTTCCGGCGACGAAGAGACCACCATGAAGACGACCGGGATGCTCGCCAAGGAGCTCGCGAACGCCGCGATGGTCCTGAACGTCGACGGCACGGGTGGGCAGCTGGACCCCGCGGGGAAGCCGCAGTACTTCACCTGGTCCGGCGCAGAGAAAACCTACGCGGATTTCGAGCTCACGGTGACCTCGCCCGGGGGTCACAGCTCACGGCCGTACGAACCCAATGCGATCAACCAACTATCCGCTGCGCTGGTGCGCATCGGCCAACACCAGTTCCAGCCGGAACTGAGTGAACTGACTCGCGCTTATTTCACGGCCGCGGCGCGCTACGAGAGCCCCGAGATCGCTGCGGCAATGCGTGCGTTTGCGTCCGATCCGACCGATGCGCAGGCGATTGCCGCCTTACGGGCCAATCCCGCGACCATCGGCAGGATCGGCACGACCTGCGTCGTGACAATGATCAGCGGCGGTCATGCGCTCAACGCACTGCCACAGCGTGCCACCGCGAACATCAACTGCCGCATTTTCCCGGGTCACTCGCGGGCGCAGGTCATGGAGGAACTGCGGCGCGCCGCAGCCGACCCCGCGGTGCAGTTCAAGGATGTCTCCGCGGGCAGCGTGGCAACGGACGCGTCCCCAATGCGTCCCGACGTGGTCGACGCGATCACCAGAGCGATCCACCTTGGCTATCCGGGGCTGCCGGTATTCCCCACGATGTCGGCGGGCGCGAGCGACAGCATGTGGTTTCGCCAGCAGCACATCCCCAGCTATGGAGTGAGCCCGCTTTTCATAAAGGACAGCGATCGATTCGCTCACGGGCTGAACGAACGCATACCGGTGGGCGATCTCGGGCCCTCCATGGCCTACATGTTGTCGCTGTTCAGCGATCTGTCAAAATGACATCGCCAGCGGCTGCCGACTTCGGGTCGTAGCGCGCCCGTCATGATCCGCGCGCCTCGACCGGGGGCGACACCTGCGCTTCCGCGGCCGCGGCGATGGCAAGCAGGCGGCGATCGGCGGCATGCGCACCCATGAGCATGAGCCCGGTGGGTGCGGCGCCGGCGCGGTGGCACGGGATTGATACTGCGCAACGGTCGAGGAAATTGGCGATCGCTGGATTGCGCAGCACCAGGAGATTCGCGCGCCCATAGGCCTCATCAGCTTCCAGCTCGGCAAACGCGGGAGCGATGATCGGGGTAGTTGGCATGAGCGCCGCATCGAAACCCGCGAGCTGCTGATCCACGCGGCGGATGAAATCCGCGCGAACACGCTTGAGCTCCTGGTAGTCCGCCTCGTCCTGCTCGCGCCCGCGCAGGATGCGCCTGGCAACGCGCGGATCATACTCGTCCGCGCGCGCTTGCAGCTGCGCGCCGTGCAGTGCATACGCCTCGGCCGCCGCAAAGCCACCCTTGCGATTGATGTGCGGCAGCTCTGCCAGTTCGCGCAGGGCAACGTCGCCCAGCCTGGCGCCGGCCTGCGCCAGCTGAGCGCAGGCACGCGCGAAATCTGCGCGCACCGAGGCATCCAGATCACTCATGACGTACGACTGCGGAACGGCGAAGCGCAGACCGGCGAGCGGCAGGCTCTCGAGCGGACGTGGCGCTTCGCCGGCGAGCACCGCGTCGAGCGCCGCGCAGCAGCATGAGGTGGGCGCCAGCGGACCGATCGAGTCGAGCGTGGTCGATAGCGGGAACGTGCCACCCTGAGGCACACGCCGTGCGGTGGGCTTGAAGCCGACGATGCCGCAGAGGGCCGCGGGAATGCGGCACGAGCCGCCGGTGTCAGTACCCACCGCCCCGCAGGCCATACCGTCGGTGACGGACACCGCCGCGCCGGAGGAGGAGCCGCCGGGAATGCGTCCGAGCTTGCGGTCGAAAGGATTCGCCGGCGTGCCGTAGTGCGGATTGAGTCCGAGGCCGGAAAAAGCAAACTCGGTCATGTTGGTACGGCCCAATATGACGCAGCCCGCCGCGCGCAGCCGCGCCACCACGACCGCGTCGCTGCGCGCCGGCGCCTGTCCACGCAGCACTGTTGACCCGGCGGTGGTTACGTCGCCCGCGACGTCGAACAGATCCTTCACGGCTACGGGGATTCCCGCGAGCGGGGATGCGGGCACGCCGCGGCGTCGCGCGCTGTCCTGACGATCTGCTTCCATGCGCGCCGCATCCGCATAGACTCTGAGGAACACGCGGCTGCCCTCGCCGCGCGGGTCGGCGATACGCTGCAGGCACTCTTCGACCAGCGCGCGGCTCGTGGTTGCGCCGGTGCTCAGTGCAGCTGCGAGACTTGCGAGTGTCCTCATCCGAGGCGAACGTTCCGTTATCTGGCGTCGTGGAAAATGATGCCGAGGGTGTGACGATGCCCGCTGCGAACCCGGCTCACGCCGTGGCGCATGGTGACCTTGTAGGTACCACGCAGGCCCTGTGCCGGGCGATGGTGGACCGCGAAGACGACCGCATCGCCCTGGCGGAGCGGCACCACGTCCGCCCGCGACTGCATCCGCGGGCGCTGCTCCGTCAACACGAACTCACCGCCCGTGAAGTCCTCACCCGGACGGGACAACAGGATGGTGAGCTGCAACGGAAAGACGTGCTCGCCATAGAGATCCTGGTGCAGGCAGTTGTAATCACCTTGTCCGTACTGCAGCACGAGCGGTGTGGGACGCATCTGGCCGGCCGCGTGGCAGCGCCTGAGGAACTCGGCATGAGTCAGCGGGTAGCGTACGCTCTGGCTCATGAGTTGGTTCCAGCGGTTGGCGATCCGAGCGAGGTGCGGATACAGGGTGGTGCGCAGGCTCGCGACCGTTCGCGGCAAAGGGTAGGCGAAGTACTTGTATTCACCACGGCCAAAGTTATGCCTCTCCATGACCACCCGGCTGCGGAACAGACGGTCCTGCGGATAGAGCTCCGCCAGGGCTCGGCATTCTTCACGATGGAGCAGGCCCTCGAGCCTGGCGCTGCCGCCGGTGTCGAGGTCCGCGGCGACGCGGCTCCAGTCGACCGCGGACAAGCGCGCGCGGGCCGCGGTGACGCTCGGGATCTCCCCCGGTAGCTCGAGAACAGCGTTCATGAACGGGCCCGCGGCCTGAGGCCGCACGTGTGCCTGCATCACTTCTCCGGCAGCGCGCTGGGCGGACTCTGCCACCCGCCTCCGAGCGCGCGGTACAGCTGCACGACCGTCAGCGCGGTGTTGAGATGCGCGACCGCCAGCGTCAGTTCCGCGGCATACAGGTCGCGATCGGCATTGATGACATCGAAGTAGGACGCGTAGCCTACGCGGTAGCGTGCCAGCGCCACAGTGCTCGCCTTGCGTTGTGCGTCCACCTGGGTCTGCAGCGCCTGCTGCACCAGCGCGGATTTCTGGCGCGCGATCAGGGTATCCGACACTTCCTGGAACGCGCTCTGCACACTCTTCTGGTACTGGAACAGCGCCTGGCGCTTCTGCGCATCGGCGAGATCCAGCTGGTAGAGACTGCGCTGCGAATCGAGCAGGGGTTGCAGCAGGCTGCCGCCGAAGGACCAGCTCCGACCGGGTGCACTGAACAGCTTCGACAGCGCCGTGCTGACGCTGCCGTCGGCCGCCGTCAGGCTGATGGTCGGAAAGAGATTGGCCTTCGCCACGCCCACCTGAGCGTTTGCGGCGACGAGATTCTGCTCGGCTTCGCGGATGTCCGGACGGCGTTCGAGGAGGCTCGAGGGGAGCCCCGCGGGAGGCACGGGCGGGGGCTGCGGCGCTGCCATGCGCTTGAGCTCGCCCTCCCCATTACGGAGGATGGCGACCGGGTTGTGGCCGAGCAGCACACTCAGCGCATCCTCCTGCTGGCCGATCTGGCGCTCGAGGTCCGGCAGGCTCGCCTGCGCTGAGGCCAGTTGCGCCTGCGCCGTCGCGACATCGAGCCCGGACACCGTGCCGCGCTCGTGCTGCCCCTCGGTGAGCTCGACGAACTTCTGGCGCGTCTCGATCGTGCGCCGCGTGATCGCAGCCTCCTCATCGAGTGTCTGGAGTGTGAAGTAGGCGGTGGCGACACTGGCGATGAGACCCGCTGCCACATCGTCGCGCGCGTACTCAGAAGACAACAGCTGCGCGCGCGCGGCCTCACTGGCACGGCGGTACTTGCCCCAGAAATCCAGCTCGTACGAGAGGCTCCCCTGGACGGAGAACTCGTTGAACAGCGTTGGCGCACCCGCCGCCACGATGTAATGCGAGATCTGCTGGCGCTGGGCGCCGGCATTTGCGGACACCTGCGGCAGCTGCTGCAGGCGTGCGGCGCCGAGGAGTGCCTGCGCCTGCTCGACGCGCGTCGCGGCGATACGCACGTCGAGGTTGTGCGCGAGGGCATCCGTCAGCAGCCCTTGCAGCAACGGGTCCTGGTACACCTCCCACCAGCCCTGATCGGCGAACGAGGCGGGTGTTGGCTTCTCCTGGAAGCGATAGGCGGCCGGCACATCCAGCCCCGGGCGGTGGTAATTGGGCCCGAGCTTGCAGCCTGCGGCGAGCAGGACCGCGCCAACGACGGCGCAGCGCCTCGCGGGGGTGCAAAGTCTGCCGCCGGGCGTCATGGCGTCGATGGCACCGGCTGCGCCGGCTTGCGGCGCAACCTCTCCGCCAGACGCTGCACCAGCACATAGAACACCGGAATGATGAATATTCCGATCGCGGTTGCCATGCTCATGCCGAACACCACCGCGGTGCCGAGCACCAGGCGCGCCCCCGATCCCGCACCGGTGGCGATGGCAAGCGGAATGGAGCCGAAAATGAAGGCGAACGAGGTCATGAGGATCGGCCGCAGGCGCAGCCGCGCGCCCTCGATGGCCGCATCGACGAGCGGCCTGCCCCGCTCGTACTGCAGCTTCGCGAACTCGACGATCAGGATGGCATTCTTTGCCGCGAGCCCGACCAGCATCACCAGTCCGATCTGCGCGTAGATGTCGCTCGCCATGCCCCGCAGCGTCAGCCCGATGTACGCACCGAGCACGGCGAATGGGATTCCGAGCAGCACGGCGAACGGAATCGCCCAGCTCTCATAGAGCGCGGCGAGCACCAGGAAGACGAATACGATCGCCATGGCGAAGATGATCCCGGTCTCCCCGCCGGTGAGCTTTTCCTGGTAGGTGGTGCCGGTCCACTCGTAGCCGAAGCCCGGCGGGAGGTTGGCGCCGAGCGCTTCCGCCGCTTGCACCGCCTGTCCCGAGCTGAAGCCCGGCGCAGCCGCGCCGTTGACGGTGGCTGCGCGGAAGACGTTGAAGCGCTCGATGAATTCGGGGCCCTGCTTGGGTCTGATGGTGACGAGCGTCGACAGTGGCACCATGTCCCCCTGCGCGGTGCGCACGTACAGTCCGTTCACCGACTCCGGCTGCGAGCGTGCGGCGGCCTCCGCCTGGGTCGTCACCCGGAAGGTACGCCCGAACAGGTTGAAGTCATTGATGTAGGAGCCACCGAGAAACGACTGCAGGGCATCGAAGATGCCGGACAGCGGCACACCGAGCGTCTTGGCGCGCTCACGGTCGATCACGTATTCGATCAGGGGCGTGCGCGTATTGAACTGGGTGAACACGCGCGTGAGCTCGGGGCGGTGGTTGGCCTGGGCGACGAAATCGCCGAGCACCCCGGCAAACTTGCCGATGTCGCCGCCCGTCTGGTCCTCGAGGATGAATTCGAAGCCGGCGGCCTGCCCGATGCCGGGGATCGGCGGCGGATTCAGTGTCAGCACGGTGGCCTCTTTGACGCGTGCGCCGATGGCATTGGCGCGGTCGATGAGCGCGAACGCGCTGTGCGACTTGCCGGGACGGCCGCTCCAGGGCTTGAGTACCGCGAAGATCGTGGCGGCATAAGAAGAGTTGGTGCCGGTGAGGAGGTTGAGCCCGGTAATCGCGACGGTGTTCTCAATTTCCGGCTGTTGGCGGAGCTTCGCGCTGAAGGAGTCGACCACCGCCTGCGTGCGCTCTACGGAGGAGCCGAGTGGCAGCGTGACCAGGCTGATCATGTAGCCCTGGTCCTCGTCCGGCAGGAAGCCGGTCGGGCGGCTGTGAACGAGCCACAGCGCAGCTGCCGTCAGGACGGCGAAGATCAGCAGCGAGCGCCCAAGGTGCCGGATCGCTGACCCGACCCATCCGGTGTAGCGCGAGGTGAATCGCTTGAAGCCGCTGTCGAAAGCCGCGAAGCCGCGCCCGAGGATCCCGCCGAAGCGCGACTGCGCGTGCGGCCGCAGCAGCAGCGCACACATCGCGGGGGTGAAGGTGAGGGCGATGATGGCGGAGATGCCGACCGAGACTGCGAGCGTGAGCGCGAACTGGCGGTAGAACTGCCCGGTGAGGCCGCCGAGGAACGCCACCGGCACGAACACCGAGATCAGCACCAGCGCGATCGCCACCACGGGACCCGAGACCTCGGCCATGGCCGCCTTGGTCGCCTCCCGCGGCGGGAGCTTGCGGCTCTCCATGATCTCACTCACCGCTTCGACCACCACGATGGCGTCGTCGACCACCAGTCCGATGGCCAGCACCAGCGCAAAGAGCGTCAACGTGTTGATGGAGAAGCCGAGAGCGACGAAGGCGCTGAAGGTGCCGATCAGCGATATCGGCACCGCGAGCATCGGGATGATGGTCGCGCGCCAACTCTCGAGAAAGATGAACACGACCAGCAACACCAGTACGGCCGCCGCCAGCAGCGTCTTCATCACCTCGCGCACCGATTCCGACACGAACAGAGTGGTGTCGAAGGGAATGGTCCAGCGGATCCCGGGCGGAAAGGTCGCTGCCAGCTGCCCCATCACCGTGTGAACGTTCTTCGACACCTCGAGCGCGTTGGCATCGGGCAGCTGATAGACCCCGATCAGGGCGGTCGGCACCCCGTTCAGCTTGGTGGAACGGGAGTAGTCGGTCGCGGCCAGCTCGACGCGGGCGATGTCGCGCAGGTGCACGATGGCGCCATCGGGGCCGGTGCGGACCACCATGTTGCCGTACTCGTCCGTCGTCGAGAGCCGCCCGCGCACCGAGGCGACGTACTGCATCTGCTGGCCGGGCGGTGCCGGCGGCCCGCCGACCGTACCTGCGGGTGCGACCACGTTCTGTTCGTTGATGACGTCGCGCACGTCCCCGGTCGTGACGCCGAGCCGCGCCATCTTCCCCGGATCGAGCCAAATGCGCATGCCGTAGTCGCGCGCACCCAACACCACGACCTGGCCGACGCCGTGCACGCGCGCGAGCGCATCCACCACGCGCAGCGTTGCGAAGTTGGAGAGGAACAGGTAATCGAAGTCGGGGTTGTCCGATCCGATCGCCACCACCAGCAGGATCTGCGGCTGCCGCTTGGCGACGGTGATGCCCTGCTGCAGCACCTGTGCCGGCAGCTGCCGCTGCGCGATAGCCACCTGGTTCTGCACGTCGACCGCGGCGATGTCCTGATCGGTGCCGACCGCGAATGTGACGGTCAGTGAATAGCTGCCGTCGTTGGCGCTCTTCGAGTCCATGTAGATCATGTTCGGCACGCCGTTGACCTGCTCCTCGATCGGGGCGGCGACGGACTGCTCGATGGTGGCCGCGTCGGCACCGGGGAAGCTGGTCGAGACGACGATGGTCGGCGGGGTGATCTGCGGGAAGCGCGCGATCGGCAGGCTCGCGAGCGATACCAGTCCCGCGAGCGTGATGAGGATCGCGAGAACCGTCGAGAAGATCGGGCGGTCGATGAAGAAGTTGATCACGGACCGCTTCCGGCTACGGATGGTCCGCGACGGATGGCGTGTGGGTAGCGGGCGCAGCCAGCGGCGTGGCCTTGACCGGCGTGCCGGGTCGCAGGCGCTGCACCCCGTCGACGATCACGACGTCACCCGCCTTCAGTCCCTGCTCGACCTGCCAGTCCTCCCCGGTCCGCAGTCCCATCCGCACATCACGCTGCTGCGCCTTGCCGGCCGCGTCGAGGATCCAGACGTAGTTCTTTCCCTGCAGTTCCTGAATGGCGCGCTGCGGCAGCACGATGGCGTGCGGGTCCTGCACCGCCGCCACCTGCACGCGCGCAAACTGACCGGCGTGCAGCAGACGCTGTGGATTCGGCACTTCGAGCCGCACTGCCAGGGTGCCGGTGCGCGTGTCCACGGCCGGATCGATGAAATTCAGCTTCGGCGCATACGCGTATTCCGAGCCATCGACCAGGAACAACCGAAAGGGCGGCGCCGTCGCGCTGTTCTGGTTCAGCGCACGTCCGAACTGGCGTTGCAGCGCGAGCAGCCGCGCCTCGCTGATGCTGAGATTCACGTACATGCGGTCGGTCTGAAACAGTGTGGTGAGCAGGCTCGTGTTGGCCGTCGCGAGGCTGCCGAGGCGCATCTGCGCGCGACCCATCACGCCTTCGATCGGGCTGGTGATGCGGGTGTAACCGAGATTGAGCTGGGCGGTCTTGACCTCCGCCCTGCCGGCATCGACCGAGGCGCGCCCGGCCCGCTCCCGGGCGATCGTCGAGTCGAGCTCCTGTTGGCTGATCGCGTCGATCTGCACCAGCGACTTGGCACGCCCGAGATCGCGTTGCGCCTGGTCGAGTGTCGCCTGACTCTGCGCCAACGTGGCCTTGGCCTGGGCGAGAGCCGCGATATACGGTTGCGGGTCGATCACGAACAGCAATTCCCCGGGCGTGACGTGCTCTCCCTCGATCGGCAGCTGCTTCTCCAGGACGCCGGTGACGCGCGGCCGGATGTCGACGGTATTGATGGCCTCCGTCGTAGCGACATAGTCGGTGGTGAAGGTGGCTGCACGCGGAGTCACCGTCAGCGTCGTCACTTCGGGTGGCGGCGGGCTCGGCGGCCGTCCCTTGCCGCACGCGAGGAGCTGAGTGAGCGCGATGGCGCTCACGGTCGCGGCTGACGCCCGCCAGAGCCACGGGCCGGCCCCGCGCAACCCGGGGCGCCCTGCGACGGCAGCACGGCTACATCTTGCGGACATCACACAACGACCGCCCGTCCAGCCCCCAGTCGTCAGAATACCTGCGGGCCGGCGCACTCGTCAGTCAGTAAAGAGTTGGAATGACCTTTCCGCAAATGGAACGGTCGCCCTCACAATACGCGCCTGCCGCCGCTTGATTCTCCGGCATTGTTTCACCTTTGGGAAGCCAATTTCCCGTGAGCGCCGGAAGACCCGACACCGCGAGGTGATGCTGCTCCGAGTTGTCGTGAATGGCAGGCACCTCGAAGTCGACCCGTCGACCCGTTGCTGTGCGTGCTGATCGACGAGCTCAGGCTGAACGGCGCGAAATACGGCTGCGGACTTGGCCAATGCGGGGCGTGCACCGTGCTCGCGGAGTGAGCCGGTCCTCGCGTGCAGCTGAAGGTCTCTACGGCATGGCCGCAGGCGCAGGTTGTATATGAGCGCAGCACCCGAGCGCGACGCGCTCACCGTCATTCGATATACACTCCTGATCGCTCGAGTTGTGTTGCAGTTCGCTGCCTCGTGCAGAGTGATGGAAGGTCTACCCGGTGGAACCCACTGTTGACCGGATCGTGTCGAGAACTGAGCGCAACCCGCTGCCGGCAATCTGCGACGTCTCCGTTACCAACGTCTGTAATGCCGCCTGCGATTTCTGTGGTTTCGCCCGCGACAAGACCCTCGCAGGCCCGCGGCGCTACCTCGATCTCGCCGATTTCCGCCGGGCTCTGCCGATTCTGCGCAGGCGCGGGATTCGCTACATGACCTTCCAGGGCGGTGAGCCGCTGGTGCATCCCGACATTGTGGCATTGGTCGCTGCCTCAACCGGGCTCGGCATCCACTGCGGTCTGATCACCAACGGCTTGTTCCTCGCGGAGCACATCGGGGCGCTCGCGGCGGCGGGCCTCGAGAGGCTGCTCATTTCGATCGACAGCGATCGCATGGCGAAGCACGACCTCAACCGTGGCCTCCGTGGCCTGCACCGCCATATCGAGGGCGGCATCACGCAGGCTCGGGCGTACGGTATTCCGGCGTGGGCATGCGTGACAATAAACCGGCTGGTCGACTACGACGCCCTTCCGGAGGCGCTCGCGCGACTCGGTTTTGACGCCGTGGTCTTCTCGTATCCGCGACGGGAGCCGTTCGGCTCCTCGTCGCTCGTCTACAGTGAGGAGTCGGCCCTCCTCGACCAGCAACCCGGCGAGCTGCTCGAGGCACTCGCTGCAATCAGACGCATGAGGAGAAAGTTTCGGGTACTCGATCCGGTCGCTTCGCTCGCCGAAGTGGCCCGGTTCATCCGGGGAGAGCAGCAGTTGTTCCCCTGCATCGGCGGCCACAAGTACTTCTATATCGATTGGAATCTCGACATCTGGCGCTGCGAGGCCTGGACGGAGCCTCTGGGGTCGGTGTTCGACTTCGACAACATTCCGGACCAACGCGAGCCATGCAACGCATGTATGATGTCATGTTACCGACATGCCACCGCCATGATGCACGGGGCAATCGCGGTGACGGATTCGGCACAGGCCTTGATGCGAGGAGACATGCGGTCGTCCATGAGCACTTTGTTTCAGCGCGGCGTCGCGCAGTCCCTGTGGGCCCTCGCTCGTGAGCAATGGCCGCGGGCGGCACTGTCGTCGCTGCGGACGAAAACCTGGGGACGTGCCGCCGGCGTCTCGCATCGCACCTGAGGAACATGTCTATGCTGCAAAGGCCCTGCGTCCGCATGCACAACTGGTGGCGCCTCGTCATCACGGCAGGCATCGCCTTACCCTGCATCGCGATGGCGCAGAATTCGACGCGCATCGAGACCCTGGTGTCCGCCGGCAGGCTCGGCGACATGCGTGTGCCCGACTTTCGCGCGTATCAGTCGAGCGTGCGCGAGTTCTACGCGGCCGGTGGGTATGCGCCGGCGTGGGTCAAGGGTGGGGCCGTGTCGGCTTCCGGGCTGGCGATGATTCAGAACTTCCAGAATGCCTGGAAGAAAGGGCTGGACCCTGAAGACTACGATGCTTCGCGCTGGGACGGCCGCCGCCAGGCGCTGCAGGCCGGCGGTGATCCAGCCGCATTCGATGTCGCACTCACCGTCAACGCGATGCGCTACATCTCGGATCTGCACCTGGGGCGCATCAATCCCCGCCACGTCAAGTTTGACCTTCCGGTGAAGAACAGGAAATACGACCTCGCCGATTTCCTGCGCAACCAGGTACTGCCCGCGGCCGATCCGACCGCCGCGCTGGCGAGCCTGGAACCGCCGTTTGGCGGCTATCAGCGTACCGAGGCGGCGCTGGTGCGTTATGTTGATCTTGCCCGCAAGGACGATGGCGAGAAGCTGCCGGTGCCCGCGAAGCCCATTGACCCGGGTCAACCGTATGCCGGCGTGCCACGGCTTGCGAGGCTGCTGCTATTGGTCGGCGACCTGCCGCCCGGAACCGATACGGCCGGCTCCCCGCAGGTCTATGGCGGTGCGGTGGTCGAGGGGGTGAAGCGCTTCCAGCGGGAACACGGCCTCGATGCTGACGGTAGGCTCGGCGCAGGCACGGTGAAAGAGCTGAATGTTCCACTGCAGCAGCGGGTGCGTCAGCTGCAGCTTGCCCTGGAACAATGGCGCTGGCTGCCGGACCAGTTTTCCGCGCCGCCCATCATCGTCAATATCCCGGATTTCCGCGTGCGCGCGCTCGATGCCGCCAACAACGTCGACCTGGATATGCGCGTCGTGGTCGGTAAGGCTCTGAACACGAAGACCCCGGTCTTTGCCCGCGACATGACTTTCGTGGTGTTCCGTCCGTACTGGAACGTGCCGCCTGGCATCATGCGCCGTTCAATCATTCCAGCCCTGCGGCGAGACCGGAACTACGTTGCCAAGAACCGCTACGAGGTCACCACGCAGAACGGGACGGTCGTCACCTCGGGAGCCGTCTCCGATGACGTGCTGGCCCAATTGCAGTCGGGCAAGCTGACGGTGCGACAGAAACCGGGACCCGACAACGCGCTCGGCCTGGTGAAACTGATGTTTCCCAACGAGTATTACGTGTATCTGCACAGCACGCCGTCCACCGAGCTGTTCGCGCGCACGCGACGCGATTTCAGCTCCGGGTGCATCCGGGTCGAGAAACCTGCGGAACTGACCGCATGGGCGCTGCGTAACAATTCCGGCTGGACGCTCGCTCGGGTGCAACAGGCGATGCAGTCGGGCCCGAACAATGTCACCGTAAAGCTCGCGCGACCCATCCCGGTGTTCATCGTCTACGGCACCGCCATCGCTTACCCGAACGAGGAAGTCCATTTCTACGACGACCTCTACGGTCATGACGCACAGTTGATGGAGGCGCTGCGCAAGCGGTCGCCGCCGTCTTCATGAGCGAGCGGGCGTCTCAAGTTGCGACCACAGCGCCGTGCCCGCAGCGCATGCCGGCCGCCTGAGATTCGAACAGGCTCTGACAGTCTCTCGTGGTGCCTGCGCCTGTATGGTCAGCCGCGCGCCTCGGCCCTTCTCGGGACCCTTCAGCGCCTGCGTCTCGCGCAGAGTCCGGCACCGGCGATGCCCAACGCGAGCAGGCCGAACGTGGCGGGCTCCGGCGCACCAACCAAGGGGGTGGTGCTGATGATGACGTTGTCGAGCAGGGCGCCGACCCGACCGAACGTGTTGCTCGCGATGAAGAGCCGTGGGGAGCCAATGGTGTCGACGGTCACGAGCTGATTCAGCACGATATCCGTGGTGTCACCGGGTCCCAGCTTGATTGCCAGTCTGGTATCTCCCAGGCTGACCGTCGTGTTCGTTGTGACACCCGGAGCATTGATCAGATCGAAGCTCAGGAAGTACTTCCCTGGTGAGACGGTGATCTTGCTCTCCAGCCTGCCAAAGCCCGCACCGTTCAGCTCGACACAGTTTCCGGATTCAGGCGCAGCGCACTCAGCTCCGCTCACGATATCGACGGAGTCGGGCACCCCCGCGACGGCCTTGAGCTCCCCCAGGTCCACCGCGTTGTTCTGCGGCTTCAGCTCGTTGAAATTCTCGTCCAGCAGGATCGCCGCCTGACTGGCGGCCGGCAGCGCACACAATACCAAGAAACATGGAACGAGTTGCCTGGTCATCATCACACTCCCTTGGGTCGGGGGAGGTCACGTCCGCTTAGCGCTCCCGATCTGGCGCTGACGAGTTGTTGTCCTCCCGCAGATTCCCTCCCCACGCCGATCGTACGAGTGCGCAAAGCAGTTGGTCAACCCGATGTCTCACCTTTTATCGTTGTGTTGTGGTTGTTGTGTTTTATGTGGACGAGGATACGACTGGCAGATTGCTGACCAGAGCGTGAGCCTGGCGGTTGTCGCTCAAGCCCGGTGACCCCGGTTTGCCGCTACGCATGTAGGACGGCGCGAGCGATGACCCTGGCGCGGCAGGTACGGAAGTCGCGCCGCGCGATCGGTCTCACCCCGCGCGAGCCGCGAGTCTTCCAGTGGTATGCCGCCTCGGCCGCAACGAACGGCTGAGGCTGCAATTTCCAGGCCATGCCGCCTATTTCGGGACAGTACAGCCGATGCGCTGTCTGGCGACGACCATGTCGTCGAACAGCAGCTTCGAGCTGGCGGCGGCGCTGTTGAAATTCTGCGGCCAGAAGGCGTTGATCTTCAGGGCGGAGGTCGTGCGCCAGCGCTGGTCGAGCAGGACGAAGGTGGGATCAGATGGGCGGAAATTCAGGCACGGCGCGTCCTGGGCGTCGTTGGGACAGAACTTGTCCTGCACCCAGTAGCCTGGTGGCCCACTGTCGTCGAATGATTGCACCAGCTGGTCGTTCTCCCACACCTCGAGCGCGGCGCCCGTGCCGATCTCAGGATTCGGGTTGAGCCTGAGGTGAATCTCGTAGCAGACCCAGGTGTCACTTTGCATCACAAATTGGGGTGCGTGTATCAAGGTATTGCCCCAGAACTTGGTCGGGTCTGCAGTGGTTGTCCGCATTCCCCGCCAATAGTCGTAGAAGTCCATCTCAGTGTTCGTGGTGGACCTGAACGCCGTAAGGTTCGCGATCGCGGACGTATACCTGGCCGGTTCGATCGCGATGTGGAAGCGGTCATCACCGGCCGGACGCGATCCTGCATGCGGAAAGGGAAAGTTGAGCGGTGGGTTGTAACCGCTGAACCACAGGCCGCTGTGGTGCCAGGGCCCGGTGCCCACATACTTGGCGTAGTAGCGGAAAAACAGCTCGTCAAATCCCACGCCGCCTGCCCCTGGGAGAGTAGCCAGGTTCTTGTAAAGGTCGGTCGCCGGGGTGCTGCCGCCGGCAGTGAAC
>Ga0123355_10001519_pt1 | contig 32374 bp, 15 predicted proteins | sample TergutEmb28metaG_3_FD_89872 | JGI IMG/M metagenome (GOLD analysis project Ga0123355, IMG submission 89872) | Embiratermes neotenicus P1 segment gut microbial communities from Petit-Saut dam, French Guiana - Emb289 P1 | ecosystem: Host-associated > Arthropoda: Insects > Digestive system > Gut ...
GCCAAACAGAATTTGGACCTCCCAGACCGAAACGTCAATTTGCCGACGATCCCAGCTCCATCGCTACCAGACAAGTGAGCTTCGGCTCGCAGCTCTACGTACAGGCCGGAACAGAGGAAAGGTGGGGGTAGGGTGGTCAAACCAGTTCCGGGCTCGTAGATATGCTCGGATGAAATCAGAGCAAGTTAATGTGTTGGTACGCAGGACCTGCACACGATGATACTTGAACCAAGTACAGACGAACGACACTATCTACAGTTACACTACAATTTTATGATATTAACTTTCCCAATCCTTGGTATCAACATTAGGTGACGTATCTATAAAAATACCGACACTTCTGCTGCTGATATATGCGTACAGCGGTGTTGGCTACGTTCAAAGGCATTACTTATTTTAAGCTTTCTACACCGAAATCATAAACATAATTTCTAACCTTAGTCTTAGTAATTAACCAACTTAATACTCAAATTATTGTTTTATAATAAGTTTATTATATGCCTCTACATGTTTCGAGCACTATGTGCTAATCATCAGGAGGTCAAAATTGTATTATACAGCATCTTGTATCAATACACCTGTAGGTGGCCGTCCCGTGCACCAGACGGCCAGCTACAAAGTGTGATGATACCAGATGCTGTATAATATAATTTTGACCTCCTGATGATGAGCACATAGTGCTCGAAACATGTAGAGGCATATAATAAACTTGTCATAAAAGAAGAATTTGTGCATTAAGTTGGTTAATTACTAAGATTATAATGAGATGCACGGTCAGCAGAACATTAAAAAAAATATCTAACGTCAGATTCTCAAATGTGGTGACTCCAAAGACAATTTCTCCTCCTTAGTTTTATCTAACACAACATTTTCTGAATTGCGCAGGACGTATAGTATCAAATAGGATGATGAATGCGAATACTGAAGTGAGGAGGATTGGGAAACTTGCTGCACTATCCTAAAATCGACCGGGTGAAAATTACGGAAATCATAACAAACCACAAAGACTGAACCCAGGATCGCCCAAAAAGGAAGAACAAAAGGCAACCACTGAACGGCAACATTTGGTTTTTAAGTTTTATTTCAAATGATCATGTGAAATTTTTGAAAATACAGAAATAATATGGTATAAGTTGAAATACCATTATAAACATTTAGAATGTGGGAAATGTCGTATACATTTCCACATTGGGCACGTAATAATGACAAAGATCAGACATATGAGAGATTTAGAACCAATACAGGCTTGCTTCTCCTGTTCAGAAACAGTTATCCATGTGCCTAAGTACTGTGCCATAATGACATATAAGGGAAGTGGAGGCAAAGCTCCATATATATTAGCCTTGGCACTAGGTAGAGGTGAGCTGTCATCTCCACATTTCAGCTACTCTACACCAAGCAAAACAGCCCCCATTATTTATCAGACAATCCAGTACTTTAAAAACCCTCTCAATTTTACAAAGTAAAGATATTTTGGAAAATTTCTTAAAAACTTATCCAAGCACTCAGCACTATGAACTCACTCTTAGCATTTGCAAAGGAACAAAAACCACAACACTGGCACTGCTCGTATTGGAACTCTGTATCTGTCCTACATAAACAATGAACAGTAACCTACAGTCAGTACTGCACTTAAAAGTATCAAAATGAACCACCCACTTTCACAATTCTCTGTTTGGCAAGAATGACAGACTTCTTTAATACACTAATTACTTTCAAATTGCAATTTGTTCCTCAAGTTCCAAATAGGAAGTTTTATTATGCACTGCTGTAAATATTCCACAGATTCCAAGTGCTAAGCACTTCAAACAATTACTTCAACACAATTCACATAACCTAACCTCACACATCACTGGACAAATCACTGCTCTTACACATTCTACAACTTACAAATTACAAAAGTATAAAAGACACTGTTTCACCTCAGCTGACAGCCAAAGAAAACTTACCACCACAATACAAAGCACATGATGCATGAATACAAAGCAGTTGATGAATAATGGTTATAGTAGTATATGAGTATATAATTTAAGTTGGTATATAACTGCAGTTTTACAAATATGCACGGCATACATAATTTTAAGACTGGATTTTGTAGTTTTTTTTTTAATTTATGATGGTTTTGACTTGTTGACACAATGACATGCCAGTTAAACAGCAGAAGTGGTCTGTTAAAACTTAAAACTGCAACACACCATGAACAAAGTATACACATCAACTTTTCAGGTGTACCAGACAGTGCATCATCTTGGTAACTGAAGAATAAAATCCAACTAGATGCTACTTATTACTTTATTATGCTTATGTTAGGCTCAACATGTTTCGGGCACCATTATGCCCATCATCAGCTCACAACAATAGCATTGGTTACCACATAGGCCGTCTGGTTCTCGAGTTGCTGCTGATTGGGAGTTAAGTGCAGGCAGGATTGATGAGTGTTCAGACCGAAGGCTGTAACAGCCTTCGGTCTGAACACTCATCCACCCTACCTGCACTTAACTCCCAATCAGCAGCAACTCGAGAACCAGACAGCCTATGCGGTAACCAACGCTATCATCGTGAGCTCCTGATGATGGGCATAATGGTGCCTGAAACATGTTGAGCCTAACATAAGCATAATAAAGTAATAAGTGGCATCTAGTTGAATTTTATTCTTCAGTTATACACATCAACAGTTGCAAAAATAAATCATATGAATGAAGTCCTGAAACAGCATGCATGCAACACTCTCACACATTCCTCACATACGATGAAAATGCTGTCAGTTCATAAACGAAAGTGAAATATTAATTCCTAGGATGTTTTTTATTCCCTAGCACTGAGATCAAGTCAACCATTTTGTACTCTCTCAATTGAACACTACATAAAATAACACAACAGCTCATGTCAGTAAAGGCACACGCTTCCCGTAACTGTTACATCAACATCAGGCCAGGATACATGAAATGACAAAATACAAACATTTCATGGATTCTCTTACAATCAAATCAGTGGGCAAAAACACATGACAATACTGTAAAAACTGTTATGGCAAAAATAACTCTATACAAATTCCTGACTATGCACTAAACGTAACGACACAACTGTATTAATAAATGAATTTATGTTGTGCGAAAGAGAAAGGATGGCATTCCAGAACACAGTGGTCGTTGCTGTTGTTGTTGTTGTTGCAGCAGCTGCTGCTATTATTTACTACTACTACTACTACTACTACTACTACTACTACTACTACTACAATGGAATCCCCTTTCAAGGTGTTGTATCATTTAATGTGTCAGTGAAAGAGGTTTCTTTTTAAATAAAGAGACATTATTTTATCTAACAATTCACCTCATTCCTCATTTGGAATGTTCCACACAATAGCAGGCAGCACAACTCTCACCAATATTCCAATCTGCTGGTGAGTTGGGGTATCATGTTTTATTTCAGTGTCCTGCAGCTAATATTAGCTTTGATACTTACCACATTTAAAACAAATAATGAAAATGTTTTACCTCAGCTTTCAAACAAATGTCACATCTAACATGTGTTGTGTTCATTGCACACCAAAGTGAGGCATCAAAAGTGACTACTGTCAACTGTCAGATAAAATGTTGTCCCTAGATACATATAGCAATATCTACTACACACTATTCAGATCTAAGAATACATGAATGCATAGAGAACTGTAAGAGTCTCACTCAACATTATGGGTTGCAACACAATAAATAAATAAGTTTATGCTCAGTACTTTCACTGCAGTGTTACAATCCTGGCCTCATGTCGGATTGAGTTCCCTACTCAAACAAACTACTGAACCACATATTACTTCTCTATAACAAAGAAACAATTAACTACATACACAATACAGTAGTGACAAAAACAAAACATTGTGTCATAATGACACAAGACCTCATTTTCTTGTAGCAAAGAAAATTCACATTACAAAGACAGGAACACCATCAACCAGTATGCAAAGTCCCAATATCTCAGACAGTTTAAAACAAAGCCCAGATTGGAAGGTCACTAATTATTCACTCAGTGGCCTATATAATAATGCTATTTACATTATACACTTTGTAATCGTATAAATAAGTTGCTACCAAACCCAGAATCTGTGAACTCTACGATGCACAGTCTTATTCACAGGCCACTCAAACAGCAGGATTCAAACACTATTCATATGTGTATTTTGTTGTGTTGCTCTGTGTACATACAGAGCAAGCTGATATGTCCAAGAAGGCATACTGAGTGTTGAAACAATATAGTGAATAGAAACATCTATATTATTAACTAATATGACAGAACAGGGCTAAGAAAGAAGGGACAAGGGACTAACGGACATGTTTGTAAGGCAACTTACGATGCAAAAGAAGAAATTCATGTTCAAAGGAGGCAGCACATCTTTCGGGATTTTCCATTACAATCCCGCCATCACAAATGTAAAAAGTCATGACTGAAACACTGTGCAAGAAATACATTTTAAAGGCTGGCAATTACTGTAAACCCACCCTGCTCACTATCTTCACACACACACACACACACATATATATATATACACATACACACACACACACACACAAACACATATATAAACCTATCAGAAACCAGAAGTTCAGGCAGAACTTATATGTTGACTTCTCTAATGCAAACTTACAGACCTACAAGCCTTCTGTTGTCAACATTATGGTAGGTAATACAATCCCACATAATTAGGTAATATAATCCCACAACACAACAAGGTTAATTCTGACCAAATGTCACGAACCCCTAACAGATTATACAGTTTATCTCACTGATTAGCATACTTACGAAATGTATTTATGGTATGGTATAACCCGTGTGTCTTTATTACATTTTAAAACCTTCCAGTCAATCCTTGAAGTGTACCAGCCTGAAGAAAATTAGGTTGGTGCACCCCTTAACATACCTTGTGAGTGAAAGATGTCATGATGTGTTACTGGCTTTGCAAACAGCAATAATATATACACCACTGAATTATTTGCACTTTTACTAATCCATCCTCTGGGCCTGCAAAGCTTACATCTTCCTTCATTCATGTCTAACCCCACGCAAGCAAATAAAAATGCCCTTCAGTGGCAGTTCCTTCAAATTGGCACCTCTACATGAATTACAAATATAAATAGCCTCATATAAACAATACTGTATGAATGGTTTTACTACAATATTAACATTAAACAAAGGATTTATATGCAAATTCATTTTGTTCTCATATAAGGACTGCACTTACAGTTTTATTCCCAGGAAATATTTTCTGTGAGTTTAATACAGACAGCTGAACAATCTAGATAAGAAAGGGAAAACTATAACCCATAGGTACCACATTAAACCTATGGCACCAGAAGAGTGACATGATGAAAATATTATACAACACCATAGAAAATTTAGTTACCATAGCCACCTTGCACCTGAGACTTGCGCACCCTGCTATAACCACCCATGGGGGGGGGAATGCATCTGCCAAAATAAATGTAACCATTTGGAGTAGAAATCTTATATATGAGATGCTTCTAAAACAACAGGTATGCTGAGTCACTCTACACAAAAATGACTATCAGATTTTTAAGCTATTGTAGGAAGACCCTAGAATATGATGACATTTCATTATTATGACCAAATGGTGAATATGCATATACTGTAAATGACACATTGCTATGGGTTCTTTAAATATGCAGAAAACTTGTCATACATCTTCATATTAACTAAATTGATGTCATTTTGTATAAATAATGTCATACTTAAGTTCCAAACCTGGCAATACCTATGCATGCCCTTCAAAAAATAACAGATTATTTTACTTCATGTCAAACAGATAATGAGATGTAATTTTATGCTGAATCTGCTTAGCACAGAGAATTTAAAAACAATGAACATTTCAGCAAATTAAAAGACATATACTAAAAACAAATATAATACAGCGCAGTACTCTATTTGCTAATCTGAACAGCAAAGCAAAAAACCGATGCAGACATGTACTCAATATGCTGCAGGCGGTGAGGTGCAAACTACACATATGGGCAGAATATATAACCCAGCACTTGGAAGGTTACTGTCAAAGAAGGCATTCACATAAAGTATAACAATTCTTTGCACCATGTGGAAAGAATTGTACAAACATATCTAACTTCATCATATAAATCCCATGTTTCATTCTTTATGAACCAGTGATCATCAACCTTTATGATTTAATTCACAGCTCATTGTCACAAAATTGCAGCATACACTGGTCACAAACACTTATTTCTAAAAACTAAATATATTACACATTTGGTAATCTTATATAGCTAATGTTTTAACTATGCCATGGTTTACCATCCAACAGGCTCCTGTTTGCATCACTTTATTTCCTAGTTGTCAATGAAAGGAATAGAGGCCTGCTTTCACTACCTCTCTGTAATAAATGGCAGACCAAAAAAGAGAAATGAAGTGGTCCTGGGTGACAAGGCTTTTCAATATTGCACTACTATTTAGTAACATCTTACCCACCACCCTAATCGCAGCATCTGGCTTATGCGCTGATGAGAACTACAAAATCTTGTTAGTATGATAGTCATTCGCTGAGAATTCATATACGGAAGCAGCAGCACCCAGACCGGAATGCTTTACATCCATACAAAACGCACCTCAAGCCTGTAAGTATTAAGTGCCTTCTTTCTTCAAATTCAAGGCAGTGTCTCATGTTACAGTAGCATATATGTAACTTCTACATTGAACTGATTTGTACATTCTTTCACAACTGCACAGCATGACCGAATTTTGGCCACTGATACTAACCCTACGCAACACAGCAGCTTTGTAGTCAACAAAATCATATCTATTGGGCACTACAACTCTTTCTATGGATGTAAAGTAGCCAGGGCATGAAGATAATATTTACATCTATGTAGGGTCATGAAAGCAATCTGCCAACCTGCCTTCATGAAGTGCACTTCCTTTCCTTTTTAAAGTGTTCAGTGTAGGTAGTTATCAACTGTGTACCAAGCATGATAAGGGGGTTTCATTGTCTCTATTGGTTAAACACACTTGTCACAATGAATTTAGATGACTTTACAACAGAATAAACTGTGAACCAACAGTACACTAAGGCTGTGAACCAATGGTGTTGGTAACACAAACATAATCTTAAGGAACATACTTAGCAATTCTTAAATAATCTCTTCTAATAAACTACAATTATTAAGTAATCATGAACAGAAGTTTCAATCAAAACATGATAAATATCTCAGTTTACAAACAAAAAATCCAGCAACCTAAGAGAGAAGGTTAGGATTCTTTTCTTGTGAGACAAAGCAAATAGATATCATCAGCTTATTCACTGAATGATTCTGATCAAGTGGATTTTTTCCAGTGGACTTTTAAAACTGAATCAACAACTGATAAGTGGTAAAATTCAAAACTTCACCACCCAGACACCTAATACTCTCCCATATTTCTTTTATTAGTAGAATGCCCATGTAAGATATTAATGAAATATATCTTCCTTTGTCATAATTTACAGATTAAACACAGGGTAATACAACATGAAGTTTTAAATGCCAATGGAACAGGAAGACAATAAGTGTGACAAACCTCATAATATTCTGCCCTTCAGCTATGACTGTTCATCAAGTACATAGATTTTGTTTCTTGTGGAAAATATTTCTTCTATATCTTTATACCACAGCCCAAACCTTCCTTTCCTTCTTTTCTTTATCCATTCTGTACCTTTATATATTTCCCTCTTTTGTCATGTCACTTATTTTTCCATCCTACCACCAATGAACTCCACATATTACCCCTTACCTTTACATTAAAACAATTTCAATCAATATTGCTAAAGGCCTTTAAAGTTCCAGAAGATGACAAACCATGCATTGTTATCAAATGATATCATCTGTCAAATCATATCTGAGTGGGAACAAAGATCAAATACATACATATACATGGCTTTAATACATAACATGCTTTGTATTGAAGAATATCAGAATTTTCAGTCTAGAACATATTCAGAAAACAAAGGCCTGTGTTTCCATTACTAGAAATAACATCAATTAGTTCTGCTAATTTTCTGACCTGGTCAGATTTTTAATTCAGAGTTGCAGATTCCTCTGTATGCAAGCAGCAAGACAAGAACAAAGACAAGAATATTTTAATAACATATCAAGGCACACATACTATCTACAGCTTTCAAAGCATCTGACTTCAATGAAACTTCCTCAGGCTAGTAGACATGTCAGGTGACTGAATGATACATAAACTAATGTTTCAAGCACCATCTCTTGTTTGCATTTTCAGGGAACAGTTTCCTGATGACGAGAAACAGAGATGGTGCTTGAAGTGTTATTGTACTCACCACTGAACCACCTGATGTAGCTGCTAGCCCAAGGAAATTTTATTAATATCACGGAACACTGCTTCTGTAATGCACAACTTCTTCCATAAATCATAAATTCTATGCTAGTTACAACTTCCTTCAAAGACTAGACACAGAGAATTGGAGAGAAGGCATCTAGTAGCCCTGGCCTAGATAAATATGATGGGACTGGATATAAAGGAAAAAAGACAGGCAATCCTTTAAAACAGGAACCAAAATCTATAACTCATATGATACTGTTTTTTTTCACGCTTAGAACGCCCCAGTCTATTCAACCAAGCACGTGTGTATACACACCTAACTGCATTTACTTCTTGCCTTTCTTGATCATTCCATGCAAATGTAGGCACAGGAAGTACTCTTACCATTTTTTAAGTAGTTTTATGAGATCACCATGTTGTGTGTCTGTTTCAACATTCAAACCAGCTAACTAAAGTTCACAAAACTTAACACCACTGGGGAAGATATCAGTACAATACTTTTTTAAGATCCTGCCACCAGTATTAAGAGCTTGGTGGATTTGCAAACTTGAGTTGCAAGAAACATTAGAGCCAATGACCTCAGGATACTAAAAATATATATGGTAATACATCTTCAGGCCATTCTAAACTTCTTTCAAGGAAATGTTTCTGTAGAATGTAAAATAACAAAACAGTGGCCATGTTTAGTGTTCACTTCAATGGTGATAACCAACAAGCCATTGCAGCCAATATATGAAATATGGTCAGGAGGTAGTTCATGATTATACCTAAATTGTTCTGTTTGCAAACTGACAATTACAAATGTGGTAATATTGTGCAACTTTGAGGTTCTATCTGATAAATTTAACATGTACAGAACCTGTACCGTGGGAGTACGTTCTTCACAAATATAAAATAAAATTATAATAATTATGATAGATAGAAAGAGAGGTAGGTAGGTAGGTAGGTAGGTAGGTAGGTAAGTATGTATGTATGTATGTATGTATGTATGTATGTATGTATGTAGGTAGCTAGGTAGGTAGGTAGGTTAGGATAGGTAATATGTATGTATGTATGTATGCATGCATGCATGTAGGTAGGTAGGTTATGTATGTATGTATGTATGTATGCATGTAGGTAGGTGGAACTGCTCATCTGTGTAACAGGAAAGTAGGCTTTATAAGACTTGCTCAAAACTATTTAAAATGGTTGTCCTCTACTACTGTGATTACACATACAGTACAATCATGTAAGAAACAGTAAATAATTTTTAATTTTATATTCATGCCCTGAGAACTGGCATAGGGACGAATTTGGATAAAGGAAACTTAATATTTGCACCTTAAAATGTCAAAATTTGTATCACTACATCAAAAACACTTAAAACAAAAGGTTAAAGATCATATTTACAAATGAGTGGACTGAACAAAGCAGAAAATTCTTCAATCTGTACATGGTGGTCTTCAATACAATGCAGCCAACTTGTTCATTTTAATCAAAAGGTATAACAAATTACTAGCAGCAAAAATTTATTTTGCACAGATGAGAGTCATTGGTAATATGTTAAGTTAGATGAGCATATTAAATATGGCAAATGGACTACAGATTGGACAAATCATGAATCATCATGTGACTACCGGCATGGGCAAGAGATTATTCCTTTCTCCGAAGTGTCCAAACTGGCAATGGAACCCACCTAACCTCCTGTTCAGCATGTACTGGAGGCTCTTTCCCTGGTAGCAAACTGGCCATGGCATGTAGCTGACCACTCACCTCCATCTAGTGCTGGTAAAGGTAAAGGTAAAGTTCATCCTATAACAGGCCATGAAGGCCCTGAGGTGGAGTAGAGGTATAGCTGTATTCTTTCTTTAACCTCAGCACTACATGGGGGTGGGTGGTCAATGCTATGCCCCTGCGTCTTTACCCCTGGGAAAGACCCGGTATCCATTGTATAGGAGGCTTGGTGGGCTCCAGGACTGGTCTGGATGGGTGCAGAAAATCTTGTCCCCTCCAGGATTCTATCCCCAGACTGTCCAGCCCATGGCGATTTGCTACACTGACTATGCTATCCTGGCCCATCCATCTGGTACTGAGGTAAAGGAAGTGTGGAGCTATACCTTCATGCTTCCATATGTCTTCAAGGCTTGCACATGTAACAACTTAACTTATTTGTAATTCACTGCTGGTACTCAGATTCTACTCATGTTGTGTCAAATGACTGGATGACAGTAAATAATGAAATGGAAGGCATGTGGAAGAAATCAGTTGTGGCCAATTTTAACATAAGCTCTTTTGCTGGCAATCTACTGTTGCAGATAAGACCATTACACTCTCTCGAAACACTGGAAACCAATCACCTGGTAATGAGGCACAACATCCAAAAAGAACGGGGGCACACAATTTAAGGTACTACCATGTAATATTTTAAGGTACTACCACGGAATATTTTAAGGTACTACCATGGACTATTTTAAGGCACCATGACATCATTTGCATCTAGGAACTGAGATAAGCTTCACTCAGAACAGTCGGTATCCTGATCGAAATTCAGATAAGGCCCCTTCCGAATACAAGTCACAAGTGTTACTACTTGTGCCATCTTGCTGGGTGCAGTGATAAGAATACAAGCCATTTGTAGAGACTGAAGGACAGGTTGACAAGACACATATGGTCATTTCAAACACAGAATTGATCTCAATTCAGACATTGGCATGAGAATCATACACACTGTTTACTTATTTTTTGATGCACTTTGCAATAAAATAGTGCCACGAAACAGGAGTACTTAGAGTAACTGAATATAAACATTAACAATATAATGCAATAATATGTCCTATGCAACCATTACGTGTCAGACAAAAGACACAATATTATGATTTTATGATTATGGTATGTCAGTGGAAAAGGGTTTTCATTTGAGGGGGCATTAAAAATTACCATACTACTTAAGCATACTATTACAGCATTCGCTTGAAACAGAGGAACACCACAAAACCCATCACCACTGTCACTTCCAGACTGAGAATTTCCTGTGCAATTCTTCAATACCAATACATCATGATATCAATCATCTTTCAGGTTAGGAAATATACAAAACATAATTTTATTATTTCCCAGCCCTGTATATGCACACGTGTGCACCCGCATGCACGCGCGCACCGTGCACACACACATGCATCCACCCACACACACACGCGCACCCACCTACCCACCCACCCACACACACACACACACACACACACACACACTCGCACTCACACACGCACATGCACTAGATCCCCAAAGATGGTGGGAAAACTTGTTTGTTTCTTCCATTACAAATATCACTTCTGGACTCTACAGACATACACATATACATTTGTTCTCTTTGTGAGTGCTTAAATGATGGCCAACTCTGAATTGCCTATGAAGAGAGGGGAGTTAACATGGAAAATCCCAAAGCAATTTTAAGTCAATATAAAAATCTTCATTTACAGTGTATATGAAACAAACAAGGACAGTGTAGTTTAATATTTATATATGACATTCAAACATAATTTTCAATCAAGCTAATGCAGTGCACATGTGTAAGTGGCACTCTTAATTGTACTTAATAATATGCTAGTGAGAGCAAATGTTTCACGTATCTTTGAGTCAGATCTATGCCTTGACTAACGTTTACTTGTTGATATAAACAAAATTTTAACTACTATTTTTGTGGTGAGTTTCTTTAAATTTACTTTAAATCATGCAGACTGCATATTGGGTTGCATCTGGGACCTAATAGGAAACCTGCTGATAAATCACGTAACTGAGACAATGAATATGTGTGCTGCCACAATAATGAGATTAAATCCTTCACCTTCTTTCACAGGCTCTGATAAAGTGAAACTGAACCATTACATTGTCATTGAATGTGTCTGCACACATTGCCCCTGAATGACTAAATATCACTGTAAGGTTCATTAATGTAGGTACCTGGTAAGGTGAAACTAATTACAATGAATAAAATAACAATTTATATTACTAAAAATCACTTTCTTAATTGCTAATTTACTTGCACTATAGCAGCTGTGATTTAAGTATAGTTACAATGGATCTATAATGATTTCGTATAAAATATATTTCTGTGTTGCTGAGATGCTCATGGAAACATCAGAAAAACCTCCAAATTTCATAACAAAAATTACGTTTCCAGAAATTATCTAATCGCCTTTAAGCACGTAAGTCCATGACCGATGATTGTGCAGAAGAATGTGAGATGTCCTGCCTGTGAAAATGTCACTTTGTTCACAATTAATCATGAACAGGTCATGCATGTCACTCCATACACCAACAGCAAACAATAACATGAATCAGCATTGGTTCTTACATAAATTTTATGCTTCATAATGAAGGCAGAAGCAGGAACGCACAATTCAGTTAATCCACAAATAGAATGTAAACACAAATTGAAAGCATAAGCATATAACAACTTTGATAAATTATAGAAGTAAAGCAGCTTACAATGAAAAAGTTGTGTAATTTTTTATGTGTGTCCAAAAATATGTTTTTTTTATCTGTTTATATAAGGGAGTACTTAGAATTTCACACATACAGACATACACACACATCCTCTACACAAAAAGAACAAAATAAGGAATACATTGTATTCTGTTCTGAACTAAAAGGATACAGCCAGGCACACATGCGGTAGCATTGTACATCAGCCTTGCTGCAGGTGAGCGAGTGAGGGGCACCCAACGTCATGCCAGATGATGGATGTGTTAGTAGTAACCAAGCACCAGGATATGTCCTGCTGCACTGGGCGGGCACAGACAGGGAGGTAGAAGGTGGAGGAATGTCACAGGTAGGTAGATTCACCTGCAAGACATAATCACAAAGGAGGAAAACAAATGTATAAGTAGCCATCATCAAGAAATTAAAACAGAGAGGCCAAAACTGTACAAACATATCAGTTTAAGAAATTACATCTTCCTACAATTCCCAATGCAGAAACACAACATAAGTAAATGGACTGCAAAAAAAAACTCCATTTCTCCACATGAAAGAAAAGCATATATTGCAGGGCATTATCAGCAGCTCTACTGATTTTAGAATGTTAATCCTCAGAACTTCCTATTCCTGGATATATGAGACATAACCATTACTTTAACAATGTAAAGGGAATCTTATTTTACACAATTCTTGTGTATCTGTGGTCTCATGACAAGGTATCTTGAACATACAAAACTATTATCTTTGTGTTTTCCTTTCTTATTTAAAAGTAACATATATTAATATTCTTGTAAATAATTTAGTCTCAAAAATACTCATTATGTTATATAACAGTGAGTGACTGAAATCAGTCACCAGCTTCTCACTGCCAGGCCTGGATTTGGTCCCAGGGCAATCCATTTGGAATTTCTGGTGGACTAACTGGCACCAGAACAAGTGTCTTTCTCGGAGCTTTGGTTTAACTCTGCCATTATCATTCCACCAATGCTCCACACCCAAATGCATTCATCTACCATCAATGCGCTATAGCCTAGATATTGGCAATGTCAATAAGTAAATCACCACCATGCATGAGACTGCACACAAAATCTTTGTAAAGCCAGTCTTACCAAGTAGTTTACCTACAACGTAATATTATTATATTCATTCAAATACGTTTACTATTCATCTTCAAGACATGTAAAGATACTCCAGCAAAACAGCTGGTAAGCATCCAAGAGCTACTCAGCATGAAAATGGAACTGAAAAGCATCGAATAAAACATATATCCCTTTACTAATTCATCTAATATGATATAATTTATTTTGGCAAAATAATACTCTGCACATTATTCATATAAAACAGATCTTGTAGATCAATATAACGCACAGGGCTTATGGGCCACAGGTGTGTGGACAAATTTATAACAAAAAATGTCAAAAAATGAAAATGTAAAAGAAATTAGTATTACTGTAATGACAGAATACAACATACTGTTACAGCCTGATTATCCCTCATGTACAGTTTGGAACATGTGATTCTTCAGACTGTGAACCAAGAAAAATGTTAAATGGTGGTGAATATTTTTTTCAAACACATTTCACACAGCAGACAACACATTCAGAATTAAAAAATATTAAATATTCTTGCCCTTAAGTTCTTGTAACCTGTGTCTAATGTGTAACTCCAGGTTTGGATTTCAGTCATTTAATATGTGAAGATGTTCGAAAGTTCAAATGAACACTGCAGTATACCATCTTCAGGGCAAATACGACATTCAGGAAAAGAAGACAAGCATATATGTCTCACAGCAGTAGCAGTGAGGCTATGCACTAAGGTAGTATCCAGTGGAAAGGCCATGTAGCTAAGAGCAAAGTTTGACAAGAACATATGCAGAGTTTGTATTTCTCCCCAGTGGTCAAAGCTTTCTATTTGTGTGATTATTCTGCTGGTTTCCCTGCAAATGCAGGGACAGTAAGCTGTAACATCAAAGCATCAACAGGGAAACCATTGAGTTAGTCACCAGCCTCCCAAAAACTCCAAACATGAAGATGGATACAAAATGAGCAAAGTCTGGCTGCACCCATTCTCTTCCACCCCTTCTCAAATGGCCCCTTCCCACTGGACAGTACCACATTCCTCTGGCAAACATTTTGGAAAATAGTTTATTACCACTGTACTGAGACATGAATTGTAAATGGTGTAAGTGATCATATACAGAATGGTGTCCTAGCAAGGACAGACATGGGATTGCATGGATGTTAGCAGACATGTGGGAACTGAAATTAGAAAGAAAATAAAGAAAAGAAGATGCCCATTACACTTAGACAAAGAGGACATAAAACGTGCTTTGCTGAGTTGTCCAGAAAACATTAAATTGACAATGGGATTTCTAAAAAAAACAGTAGCCGAACATGAAAAACGAGGTAATTTATAGAAAATATGAAGACATACTAGTAAACTGTTGGTCATAAATCTTGGTGGATACTTGGACAAAGTTACATAAATGTCACTTCATATGGTTAAAGATCTGTAAAAAACAGATATATGTAATGAAGAAGGAGCTACCACTGTGGCAACCCAGAGGTGAGTGGAAGTAGTCCCAAGAAAATGAGACTGCACTCAACAAATATGATTATAACTATGATTATAATAATGATGATGAATGACTAAAACACCTTCAATATACAATATGGATGAAAGACAGAAGCTGAAGTTATGAAATACTATCATTCAGTTTGAGAACTCACAAAATGTCCATAATTTATTTTGAAATGATGACAAGGCAAGGTAAAAGGTAAAGGTAAAGGTAAGGTTCACCCTAGAACAGGCCATGATGGCTCAGAGGGAGAAATGAGGTATAGCTCTACTCATTCTTTAACCTCGGCGTTAGATGGGGGTAGGTGGTCAACGCCACACCCCTGCCACTTTCTGCCCTGGAAAGAGACCCAGTACCCATTGTATAGGGGGGCTAGGTGGGCTCCCGAGCTGGTCTGGACGGACGCTGAAAATACACTCCCCAAGGGGATTCGAGCCCTGGACCATCCAGCCAGTAAACAGTCGTTATACCAACATCCTTGAAGGAGCAATCTCTGGAAAAAAAGGCCGTAGGAAGACCTTGACTATAATACTTAAAGCAAGTCGCCTGGAACACAGGAGCTGACAGTTATATAGCAATGAAATGAATGGTCTGGAACAATTCCAGATGGAAAGCTGCCAACCAATCGAAAGGATGAAGGATAAGAAGAAGATACCAAATATGCTTAAATGGTGACAAGTGAAAATATAAGTGCTGGAAGGTATGTATCAAATTTACACCTAAAAACACACAGAAACACACAAGACATGCACACATAAACATGCATACTCACTCACAACTCACATTAGCAAACATAATTTGGTGCAGAAATTAACTTCTGAAAGCAGATTCTCAGATGTGGAACGGTACTCAACACTTATCTGATGCCATCTATGAGGAATCAGTTGAAGTGTTATATAATTAGGCCATACCTAAAACATACCGAACTCTGTCATCCAAATTCTATAACAATTTCGTGAAAAGTCATTTTTATGCTCAATTACTGGAAATTAAATTCTGAGCATTACCCATTTACAGTCACCATAGGAATGTAAAATGAAATCCAAACAAACACCACCTCCATCTCCACTATCTCTGAATTATTACAGATATGATCACAGCACAATATTCAGAAATTTGACATGAGCAGGTTAGATGTGGCCCAGTATGGGACACAGCATTGCCTTTACAGCATACTTTGCAGACTGTACTCTTCTGGGTTGACACTACGTACTGTAGTAAGCTGCAACTACAGTTTCAGATGAATATGCCACTTAAGTCTTCAAGGCCAAAAGAATTGGGACCTGGTAGATACTGGAGTAAAGATGTGGTTATTCTATTTCCAAGGAATGTAACAAATCATAATGGGGAGAGAGGAGAAATATGGCTAGACTGGGGCCAACACAAACTGTGATAAGAGAAAAATTATAAATCAGGATGCAGAATGGCATTTTTCAGGACAACAAGAATGGAAAACATTAACAAGATGTACAGAGGCAAAACTGCTTGTACCACTATCTAGTAATACATTTTGGTACACATTTCTTAGTGGCATTACATATAATGCATAGTTCATGACATAGTGTGACCTAACATGAGTGGGGTAACAGCCTCCAAATATGGACAGTACAATATACTGAGTATGCAGTAGCACAAATTGTGCTGACACCTGAGCTGGGCACAATACTAACAAACTTCACCAAACAAATGCCAGAAATTACAAAAACCTCATATACATTTTGGAAATGGACAGATTCTTTGGAATGACTAGGTGACATTTGAAGAACACATGAGAACTGTTATAGACTTCAGGAGGGACAGGGATCCTACTCTAACACATAGCTTCCTCCTATCATGGAAAAGGAATTGGTGCCAAGGATGTTACAAGCTTATATAGGACAGGCATATAAGACTCATCTCCTAGAGAGGCAACAAAGTACAATCTGTGTACAGAAAATCCAGCTAACCAAAAAGAAGTATGGACTTTGACATAGAAAAACAAGCAAGGACCACAACTCAGAAATGGGATTGTTTGATAATAAGTGACTAAGAACAGCATTTGACATTCAGAGGACCATGCATCGTGACATATTCTTATAATAAAACCAACGAGATGCACTAATTTCTCAACTTTATTTTTGGAATAGAACTTTACATGTTTTGGACAGGTTTTCTGTCCATTGTCAGGAGCCTTGTACTGTATACACAGCTTGCTAGCAAGCAGTCAGCATAACCTGTATGACATATACCTATTGCTGTGTATACAATACGAGACTCCTGACGATGGACAGAAAACCTGTCCAAAACATGTAAAGTTCTATTCCAAAAATAAAGTTGAGAAATTAGTGCATCTCATTGGCTTTATTATAAGAACAAGAACAGCATCCAAAAAGTTCATTAATAATTGGACACTTACATTTACAGGGACGAGGGCACGATATCACAACCGTAAATGTACATGACCCAACCACAGCTAATGATATAAAAGTAAGCTATAATTTTAATGAGGAATACAAATACATATTTAATCAATAAACAGATATCAAGGAACAAATTATGTAATTAAACCCTGTCTAAGATGTATGGCCTGAAGGTTGAAGAACATACAATTAAAGAAATCAGTTACCCTCTAAATATGCCCTTGTTCTGTTTAAGTGTTCTACAGCATATCATCCCTTAAGGACTGGAGAATGATTCAGCTTATTCCAACTCATCAGATTAAAAGGTGTATGAAAAATTAATTAATCTGTGAAGTTAGCAAAAGTACTTTCAAACTGTTACAAGATGCAAAGGTAAAAGGTAAAGCAGTCCCGTTACAGGCCTGTAGGGGCCCAGAGGGTTCCAGGAAGTTAAGGTTCCCAGATTTCTTGACAATGGCACAGGATGGTGGTAGGTTGTCAGCCTTACGCACCGGCCACCTTTACCCCCAGGAAATACTCCTGGTACTCATTTCTGTTAGCGGCTGAGTCGACCCCAGGGCCATAGTGCGATCGGAAGGATTTTATGTCAATGAAAAATCCACTGACACTAGCTGGGATTGAACCAGCGACCTTCCGATTTGTAGCACAGCACCTTAACCATTGTGCTACCGCGGTCCCCTAGATGCAAAGGTACTGTGACTAATTGTTGACAAGGAGACTGGGTTCAGACAGTATGTACTTTGAGACAACAAAGAGTCACATTACAATATTTTCTGAGGTGGAGGTTGAGATGGTCTCCAATATGGTGGAGATCCATTTCATACTAGCTGGGAAGACTTCACAGCAAAACTAAAAGCTTTTTATTAGCAGCAACAATTCTTGCAGAAGCATAAAATGTGTGCATTATGGTAACACTTTACACACAACACTACTTGCACGTATAACACAGCCACTTTTACCGCTGCATGCTGTGGCTGTTAAGATAAATCAATCCTAACTCAATACAACAAAGTCTTCATGTTATATGTAACACCTACAGTGCTTTGAAAACTCTAAACTATTACTCTAATATTAATCAACTTTATACTTTTTTGACTGACAAAACCACAAGTGCTACTTAACAAGCTCCATGCATGAGTATGCACATTCCTCACGTTTCACACAGTACATTAAATGCAGATAAGTCACACTACAGCTCCAGTCACATTTATTTCACTGGTACTTCATGTCCATATGCTGATGAAAATGACAAGCATCACAGTGTTCCTTGTCTATGTGTCTGTACTCTTTACTAAATTATGAACTATTAACTAGACTTTCACAAACCTAGGTAAAGAAAATTACACCTCCAATGGTTACAGTATCTTCATAATTTATAATTCCATGCCATAAAAAATACCTTCATAGCATTCTGGAGTTGGAGCAACAACACGACGACTTAATTCATTACTGGTACAATGAAAGCCTCAGGAACTATGGTGCAAGTCTGATACAAATTAACCTTTATCAAACAGCCTTACCTGTTAAACCATTTAATTATGGTGCCCAGGCTATACAGCAGGCCTTGCAAAACACAACATTCATCACAAACACAATGACGGAAAATACACCATATTGAAAGAAGTGTATTACACAAAAAAATACCAGTGTCTCTCCTAAATACGTATGTTCTGAATTGTATGCAATTTTTCCAGTGACTGTGTGGCAGCTGCCAATCTAAGACACGTTTCTCTTCTCTAGATCACTGATGCATTGTTTTCATGAGTCAAAATACTTGGTACTTTATTGACTGACAAGAAACTACATTAAACAAGTGTTTATACTACTGTTAAATGTAAACCCCTACTTTTTCTCACAGCACATGTATTAAACATTAATGCAAATACAACACCACGAATACACTGTATCAAATTAACCACATGCATAAACACACACCTGGCATCTACACACCTTCATTATAGTATGAAACTGCATATCCATTACTAGGCACTTTCCTTATATAAAATCAGAACCTTGTTAACTGTAATTACACGCAGTATACAAAGTGATACCAACAGCTGCAAGAAGCACTCAAAAGGAAAATATGAACAAACAGCAGAGCACAGCAAACCAAAGCATGCAACACTGTACATACTTATGCTGCCTTCCCATCTTCAGCTTCTTACAGTCCCAAGTTACTGTTAACAAGTAATGCTAATGTTCTCAAAGGGATGAGAAATAAAAAATCTGTGATTACAGACTAACAGCTGGGTGAATGCAGATGGAGTTTATAATAGCAAAAATGATAATATTTCTTTACATGTACAGCTTTGCACTCCATTATTTTCATGTTTTGTGTACATGCAGAGCAGAAACCACTTATCAACTGTCTTACACACATCAACTGTACAATTTGTTATAAAAAAACAGATCCACTTATGCAACAATTATTTTGTAAACACCCAAAACCTACACTTTGTACAAAGGTGTTTCCAAAAATAGGGTAATCACTCTGATGATAAGAACTGTTCTGATTTTGATGTACACATGGCCTGTGAGCGGCAGATGGTATACATCACCCTCCACCATGGCACCAAGGATTGCATCCCAGCAATGAAGAAATTGGTGTCAAGTATCTGTAGCCAAGCGACGACAGCTTGTTTCATGTTGACGTCTTTTGCAAATCAGTGGCCAGTCTGCTGCTTCTAAAGGCATCCAAAGAGATGGAAATTGCTGGACACAAGATTGGGAGGGTGGTCAACAACCTGTCAACCCTGGGAGTATCACAAGTCCAATGGCAGCAATATGATCTCCATGTCTTGGAACCCTGTAAGCAGCACCTACCCAGCAAGTGACTTGCAACACATGTCAATATGAAGCAAGCTGACACCCAGTGGCTACAGACACTTCACTCTAGTTCTTCTATGGTAGGATACAAGCCTTGGTGCCACAGAAGAACAAACACATAAATGTCAGTGGTGATTATGTGGAGACTTGATGTGTAACATCTATTGCTGACCACATGCAATGTACACATCAAAGACAAAATAAAGTTCTCAGAACCAGTACTAGTTACCTTATCTTCTGAAAATTCACTGTAGCAACTGATGAAGGTCAAGTGTTTGAGGCATGATATACATTATATTTTGGAAATATTGCAAATAATGCTCTTAACATATATGGAACAGATGCCTGTTTCAAAGTGTGCGTGAACCACTGTGTCAAGAGCATCCCTTGTGAAAAAAAGAATGGTGTGTGTTCTGGCTACAGAGACACCCCTCTCCCAACATGTGAAGTGAAGCTGCAGTTATATTAACTGGGGACTGGGGCAGGAACCATCTCCTCACCATAAAAGGCCTGTGTGTTACAAAATGTTATACAAAGCACTGGACTTTGATAATCTTGGCAAAAGAAAAGGTCTAGTGGCAGGCAGCTGTGACCCTTAGAATTCTGTGAAAGTCGGGAAATTTCTTGTGTAGCTGAGTGACCACTGGCTACCTAAGGACTCAGCTTTACAGACGTAGGAAGGTGGTTACACAGGGTACTGATAATAAAGGAGGGTTATAGACTTTCAAGTTTTATAGTACTCACTCAAAGGAGCAAAAAATTCCCAGTCAACATATGTGCAAAACCCAATGCCTGCTGTGATATGGGTGATTTTCAGGTTATCTCTACAACAGATGTTCTGAGTGGTTCCCATGCATGTCAACTCAACTTTTCAACTCTTCTTCTCATGAGAAGAGGGCACTCTTTCAAAAATTCTTGGTTTTAATCGAATCTCCCAGTGGGTATTTGCTACTCACTGCTGTAACATCTCTAAATTACTGAGTGTGTCTAAATACACCGAAGCCTTTAGGTGCCCCCACAGCCAAAAATTCAGAGAATTAAGGTCAGGGGATCACGCAGACCAAGTGATTGGGTCTCCACATTCTATCTGCTGTCAATTGTAAGTCTGAACCAGGTGCTGTCTGACAATGCAGGGACACCTAAAAACTCTGATGTATTCAGCCCCGGGCTGTAACACAGTGGTGCTGCAGCAATGAGTAGAAAAAAACTGTCAGGATATTCAAGTAAAACTGAAGAATTTTTAAACAGTACACACTTCTCATCACAAGACGAGTTGAAAGTTGAGCTGACATGCACAGAAACCACATACAGCATCTGCTGTAGAGTAACACGAAAATCACCCATATCCAAGCAGGCACTGGTTCTGGGACATACGTTGACCAGACTCTTTTTGTCATTTCAGTGATTAATGGAAATCTTTGAAGTCTGTAACACTCTGTTTTTCAACACTCAGTATAAGACCTACATGTTCTTCAGTATACTTGTACCACATACACTCAAGATCATATCACTGTCATACTAATATCCACATTTCCATCCTTAGGCATGTTGTCACATTACATATACCCCTTTTATTATTGTCACATGCAGTAAAAATATACACATTAGGTAATTATGATATATATATATAGAGAGAGAAGGATATGTAGGCTACATAAGAAGTTTGAAGAGGCATTTAAATAAGACTGAAAATTGTGTTTAATGCTTTACCTTCTCAAAATAATGCAATACAGTACTTTTACAAAGAAACAATAAGTTTAATAGTAATAGTGTGCTAGTAGTAAACTGACTGATTGCAGAAAGTGAAGAAACATGAAAGGATTTTTTTGAAGGGAGATTTCCATTTTCTAATTCTTTCAGTTAGATCCTGCACACAGTACACAACACCAAACAATGCCAATACACACACACACACACACACCCACACACATACACACATGAATGCACAAGATTAGTTTATGTATCAGTTTGTTTCCACACTTCAGAATTCTGAACCCAAATGTACTAACCTACATTACAACAAATAATGCAATATCACATATCTCCAAATATCCTGATAGTAACTATTAGATTCATTCACAACTTTGAACAGATTCACAGACAGGGAATGGAACCACCAGAAAAAATGAGCTACTCACACTCATCAGATATAGCTGAGGACACTTACTTGGCTTCAGAAGACCACATGGCTCTATGTACTGCATCAAGATAAATGCCAATTTCAAACACTCAGAATTACAGTTTTTGGCATTCAATAATACACTTCCTTTCTTTAACCCAGAGGTCCACAAATTTTCCAAGAATCTAACAGCCCTCTGATATTGCTAGAAGGGTACACTGAATTTAGTTCCATTCTGACAATCCTCCAACGCCTATGCCCCACTGTGAAAAATTAAGTTGCCCAGGCAACCTCACACCTAGAATCTGTGCACTCTTGCTTTAACTGTTTCCCTGACAATATAATCACTTATTTACTGAGGAAGATTCTGTTATGTCTATCACAGTCTGATGTGCACAACCCCAGAAGACTGTTTTCCACTCTATTCTACTTCACAGATACACAGATGGATGTATACAAAATATGTTCAGAGACAGTACATATTTTACACAATGTTTGATTCTTATCCTGGATAATGAGATATTAACTTTTCACAAAAGGTTTCCAAATTCTTATCCAGTCTGTGGCAACTGGTTTGTTAATAAGAAGGTAGAGTAAGTAAACCCATTTCTGATAAGGAAAAATTGTAAACTTCCAAAATAATTCATGTCATACTGTTTAAATTTGAAGCACAAGACTTAATTTGTGCTATGAATCATGAAATGTGACACAGATTATGCCACTGACTGGTCAGGAGAAGGGTACTGCCTAGAACCATTCTGGAAGTGGTAAGAACAAAAGGCCTCAACACACCAGCTGGGAATCGAAACCCATCTGTCATGTCCAAAGTTTGTCAGTTTGCTCACTAAATGAATATGAAACATGTGAGTGTACCTTAAGTCAGATATGTAAGGAGTGAAGCACCCTTATCACATGAAAAATCATCCATAATGTGTAGGCTGTTCCACTCACAAATTCATAACTCCACAGCAAAACTCTCTGAACCTCTGCTCCATGAAAGGTAAATTTTGTGGGTGTGTCAGTGTTATAATATTCCAGGTTTAACACAGTTCCTAAGTCATGTACATTGATAAACTGGACTAAAGGTTTATTGGTAAAACGCTCCCTGCAGCACAAAGTGTCAGGTTGCCATGATGACAACACTACACAGAGATTAACAATGCTGTTTTCCAAGAACACTTCCCAAAAGGAAATAAATCTAAACCAACAGGACAAGTTGTGGTCTGCAGCAAGCACAACTAAAGAAGAATAAGTATTATTGTCAGGGCTGTGATTCTGCTCTGTGCACAGACAGGTGTTTCAAAGGCTATCACACACACACTCACACATACAGCAGTCATTAAGGTAATAAAAAAGGCACATTTAACATCTGAAGCCTATTGGGAACTTCCATTACAAGTCTGGCTTCAAACAGAACAAAACTATGGACAATGTTTTATGATCAAAGCACATGTAATTTTTAACTTCCTTACAGTAAAATTTAAATACCTTCCATACCACCCCTGTATCATGTGACAGCCTAAGTTTTAAAGCCCCCCCCCCCCCCCCCACAATTTAAGGGCTAAGCCCTTACAAGTGACAATCACATACACATGCAAAAGAATTCCTGATGGTAAGTGTATTACGGTTCAAAATTATAGCTGATGCCACTAGCATAGAAGATACTAGCAGCATTAAGCTTTAGATACATGAGATGACATATTCTTGAGAGTCTGAAAGATGATAATCTTTGCTTTTAACAACAAAATCTGCTCAGTTCAAAGCTTCAATTTTATTATGGCACGTACTCTGGCACTTTATTCCTCTTACAAAACTATTCATGTTTTTCATTTAACAGATAAAAATATAGGCATTGGACAATTCAGTCCTTTGATCAGATTAATATGGCTATTACCACCCTTCCCTCTCCCATCCAGAATTCATGATAAAATTCTGCTGTTAGTCCTATAATTTCCTATCAGTGTAACACATCTGTTATTGCCATGAGGTCTTCAATGTCATGGAAGTTAGGTGTTATTATGATCAAGAGCAAACTGCTCTGCATAAAACCCCTACTCTCAGCATCCAGAGTAAAAGCTGTCCAGCATTTAACCCTATTGATAAATCTGCAATAACAAAGGATCTGTTACATAAATCTTAGCAAATTGTTTCTTTTGTGTTGGCATACAGGTGACTCTTGTTACACATGCTGTCATTACTATTTTTGCATATCTATATATTTCTATATCAGTATCACGAGAAGCATTGATATCCTATCCGCAGCCACTGCAGAAGCTGCCGCACATGTCCAGTGAGTTGCACGAGCAGTTTCCATGGCTTACCCCACCATTCTGACTCAGTTATGTAGGTCCCTATTCCCTCTCCAGAGTACTCATGTTCGTTTAGTGCTCCTTTTGCCAGCTTATCTCCATTTTTATATGTTGGCTGGAAAGAGAAAAAGTGAATCTAAGAGAGAAAATAAGAATGTCAATGAAGACCAAGTGAACAAAAGGAATACAGAGTCCCATGCTTTGGAAGTGACACTGGATGTTCTAATTAGTCTGACAGAGGTGAGCAAAGCACCACTACTCAAAGGCCATAGGAATAAAAGATTCAAGAGTGACAAACATTCATGACAGTGCTGGAACAATTTGTATGGGTGCTCAATCGAACTACGCATCCCACACCACAATGTTACTACTTACAAACCACGGTCTGGAGAGGATGTCGGTTACATGGATCAACCATTAGAACCAACAAAACATACTTGTATCTGGAGCAGACACTCCAGAGAAGACAAGGAATTTGCATGAAGATCTGATGCAAGATGCACAAGAACAGGCAGTTTCTGGTGCAAGGTGGGATAGATGACCCTTAAGTGTTACGCATTCCACAAGCTGAATGGCTGGTACAGCTGCAGCTGTAGATCCTGCTAATGCCAAAGAATTATATACTTTTTTTTAAAGCAATAATTTTGGAACTGAAGACACAATGAAGCAGGCAATCAACCCTGATAAAACTGGTTTACTCTGGAAGAGTAAACTCACTCTTTCATATGCCATGAAGGTATATGGAAGAGTATCTCCACTCATTCTTAACCCTGACACTGGATGAATGTGAGTGGTCATCTTCATGCCCTGGCTGCTTTACCCCTAAGAAAAAGCTCCCAGTACCCAATGAAGAGGAGGCTTGCTGGGATCTAGAGCTGGTCTGGACACTCTGGAAAAGAGAAAAATCTCTTGACTCTGCCAGAAACTGAAGCACAATTTCTCAATGATCCAGAATGTAGCCTAGTTACTACTCTGAATACCTGCAATTTCACTTCCACTGAAAAGATGTCAACACTGAATTTAAGGCTGCCAAAGAACAGTGCATGCTGGTAATGGCAGGCAATGATTCAATGGATTACAAATCAAGGCCTCTCACGGACCCCAGACAATCCATGTGCACTCTGAAGGTATACTATAATAACCCTGCCTGGCATATGGACAATGAATGAAAAGCACCGAATGACATTAGCAATTACCAGTCAGCATTCTTCAAAGGGCTACAAGAGGAACTAAAAGCCTACTGTGAAAAAATGATCACCTTCAAAGTCATATTATTCTAGGTAATGCAACTGGACACACAAAAAATATTTCTGATCACAGTAAAAATATTTGGATGCTGTTCCCTCCCTCCAACACCATGTTACAACTCAAACCAATGGATCAAATGATTATGACAAATTCTAAAGCCTACTACCTATGTTAAACCTTCTCCAGCTGATTGTGGAATGTGCGCAGACATACTCAGCACAAAAGAGTTCTGGTGCCACTTTGACATCAAAATTGCAGTCAGTACCACTTGTCACATCTGAGACAAACCCACTTCACACCGTGTAAATGGCATGTGAAAGAACATAGCCAAAAGTCTGATCTGAAGAAAAGATGGTAGTAGTCATCATCCCCCTCCACCCTCCATCACTTCACAAGTTTCTCCAGCCTGGGTTACCCCTGGCCTCATTTTCCTGTAGGTTTGTAGTTTGATGTTCATTCTTCATTACTTTAACTTCTCACATTCAAGGGAAACAGTGATTTCTGGACATCAACAAAGCAAACATGAATCAATTGCATGTATCAAAACAGCAAGATCTCAGCAACGAAGGTCTCTTGGCTCTGGAGCAGAGGTACATAGAGTTGAATCAGTCAAGTCCTGAAGAGGATTAGCTTGTGACATCCATCATGACAAAGGCCAGTTAACAAGCTTTTCAGCTAACTGACAGCACCATGGCCAAGTTTCATGGACATTAGATACACCTCGTAACTTCAGAGCATGATGAAGATTAATATTCTACAAGATCTACAAACACAAGTTGCAGACCTTGATTCAGGTTTTCATTAATAGGTATTTTCAAAGAGCCCAAGCTTTAGCCTCCACTTCATTTATGTCTTTAATTTCAACTGGAGAGCCCGTCAAATTTGGGAAAGCTTCTGTTGGATTACCGCAGCCTTCACTTTCACCATCTGAGTCATCTGACAATGATGAACCAGCTGCCTAATAACTTCTCCAGCCAGCCACCATCAACAAGACACATTTATTTTGAATTTACATATATTTTAATGTCTTTATTCCTTCCATGTATTCTGTGTAATTATTTACTGCTCTTACATTTTAATATGTACAAAATTTAAGTGTATTAGTGTTTAACTGAATCCTGAAAAGTCACAATTTGCATGTTTGGGAACACATTGTCTCTTGTTTTAAGCATCTTTTGATATGCATGGCTCTTCAGGAATGCAACCCTCATGTGTAACGAATCACCTGTACAACTTTCCTACTACAGTCCGCATTTAGCAAAATGGAGTTCATGTAATGATAACAAACTGATGGAACATAACTACACGATTCCTTGAAATTGATCTTTAATGCTATGGATCAATCCCCTGTCAGCATAAAATGGGTTTAACACAACAATCAAAAACTGAAGCACACAAAACTATCATACTAATGTTAACACCCTGCCACTTCTAGAAGCAACTAATTTTGTAAAATGAACCATTACTGTAAAAGTATAATTTGAAATCACAGAACTGATTCAAACTGTGTGCATATCTTATTTTTAACACTATTTGTTCAATGCTAAAAGGCTACAAAACTTTTGTACTGACAAGAAGAAAAGGCAAATATATGGGATAAACATTAAAAAAATATAAAAGAAACATAAATAATATTTATACACTACACATGATAAACACTCTTTCATTTTTACCTTACATCAGGTCTACTTCATGATTGTATAAAATTACTCAATTCTTTGGTACAGATCCAACACTTACAATGATGAAAATCAGTACACTGAGAGAAGTCACTTGGCCAAGAACAACATCACAAGTAAATTAATTTTAAAAATGCACAGTTAATGCCATTTTTGGAGAAGGAAAATGGGGAAGATATATTTCCTTCTTTCAAAGGCACTATTAACAGCGCATATTAACAAATTACTGTATGCACGATGATTTCAAAACAGTCTTAAGCAGAATTTCAATAAACATCACAAACATGTCATGAAGTACATAAAAAATATCTGAAAAAGATGGGAGATAATATGAACACAAAACACTGTAATAAATAAAGGAAGGCTACTATGATATCTACTTCAAATTCAGTGCCACAACAGTGGCCAATCTAATCAAACCTCTATGCACACACATACTTTCAACCACATGTATCTAAGAACCATGACCACATTCCAAACAGATGCTATGAGAACAATAAAAAATATTAATTTTAATCCTTATTTTCATAACTGTTGGCTTCTGACAATAAATATCTGCAAGTTTTCATAGTGACTAAATGCAATAAATTCTTCTTGGGTGTTCAACTACGTTGATAAAAAACAGACTAAAACTAAAATGTTTCAAAGACTACCTCTGTCTTTGAAAGCCATGCTATCACCACAAATCATCGTTTGATAAGCATTAACAGAAACTGCATCATATTATTGGTACAGCTAGTGAAGCAGAAAATATCTAACCTACAAATCAATTCAAGTCAGCCTTCATCTTATTACCTACCACAGTAATAATATGACCAGTATGGCTGTTGTAACAGAAGCCGTCTTTTTGAGTTATGACACAGCCATTAAATAAACAATCTACATGGGTAAGTAAAATAAAAAACAAACATGAACAGCTACTTTACATGAGACTACAATAGACAAAACATTCTTAAGAAACTGAACCAACAACAAAGGGAAAATTCATGAACTTAAAGTTTCCAAACTACAGAGTGGTAGAGTCATTGTGTCCCTGAGCACAGGACAATACAAACTCAGCCTATGTTGCTTCATTTGCTGACACTGTGGATGTGTGTGCAGATCCTGCTAGTCACCTCTTATTACAACATGGACCTCAGATGGTCTGACATGCTTGCAAAACATATTCAGCACCATGTTCATTAGCAATAATTTTGTAAAGTAAAAAATCATAGTCAAAAAGCCACCATTAGTTTTGTGAAAAATATTCCATGTGAATGGTGTCATGTGAAAGAAAAATATATAGCAACAGTGGGATAAGTCTGAATGACAGGATCAATGCTGGACAAAAATAAAATATGAGAACTTGTGGCATTTCACTTGGATGAGGATTGGTTTACACTAAGCAGAAATGCAAACAGCCAAAACAGACAGAGGTGCTGCAAAAATCTCCATGCAATTCAAAGAGTTCCTTTCTGTGGCAATATCAGAATGAGGCATGTGGTGTGCACACCGAAAATCACAGGCCCCATATTTTGCGACACAACAAATTCTGGCCAGCACATTAATTAATCCTGATACCATTTTTCTGGGAATTAACAGAAGAAAAGTGAAGTATGATCCACATTATTGAAAGAGAAAAAGAAAATCTGTTAATGCAGGCAGGTCTCGTTTTATGGGATATTTTATGCGTGATTTTGGTGTCATAAGACTTGAAAATTTAAACTGTTTTTTTGAATTCATGTGTTAAATTTTAGTTTAACACGATCTGGCATAGACGATCCGCAGCTGCTCTTATCTTCTGTACAAGGCTAGCAGAAAGTGACATCACCGTCACACCATCAGTCACGTGAATGGACTTATTACGTTGGTGATATAATCACACAGCCCATGTAGTTTCCTCTTCTAGATCATTGGCTTTTCTTGACAACATGACTGAGAAACATAAATCTACATCACCTAGTGCAATCCAAGTGGCAAATCTGCGAAAGATAATCAGTAGTGAAGATAAATTAGACGTAATAAGCCGACTTGAAAGAGGTGAACAAATTGTTGACACATGCCATAACGATAAACTTGCTCACAGTAGCATATGCAAATTTTGGGTAATGTTGACAGAATTAAAGAAACTGCTATGTCAGGAACTAAAGTGTTTGTGTAGCAAGACTACCACAGTCCTATCGGCATGAACTGTACCAAGAACTCGGATATGAGTCTCTTACATTTTATTGCATTAGCAATAATTAAATACATTGTACAGAAATGTATGTATACTGTATAGAATTGTATATATATTGAATATAAAGTAGTTATATACTCTACAGGTCCGTATGTCCACAAGTGGTACAGTCATACCACATTTAGTATGAGGATGTCAATCCCCTAACCCCAAGAAATACAATGCTTCAAATGGGAATTTTGTGTTCGATTTGCATGATTTTATCAGTAATATAACCTTGGTGTGAAATGAGACCTGCTTGCATATCAAGTCAAGAACTCTGTTTTATGTTGAGAAACATTTTCAGAAAATGAGACTTACTCAGAACTTGGAAGTCAGTACTTTCAGACTGCACTATGAAATAAGACAAGACAATCTGGAGGTGGAAAAAAGTCTAAATTCCCAATAGATGCAGGCTCTGAAGGTCATAATGCTCGCATGACAGATGCTGTGATCAGGGACACAATAAAAAATATTCCCTGGAGTATACCAATGACTGAATGAAATATGGCCTCAGTTTCTATGCAATGGAATATAGCAAGACATCTGAATCTGTAAAATATCCAGTGGCTCAAAATACTCTACACACACTCAGCATTATATCCTACAGAATCTCTTCTGCAAGCCACTGCTCTCTAAGAACCAGATTAGGTCATATGCATATCAATCCTAATTTCATATCCTGTCTTCTCTACAGTCAGCAGACAATAATCACAAGGAAATCTGTCCAAAATTTCAACAAGGAACAGCACATTCCTTTTTGGATAACCACTATGTATTCATTTGCTATGATTCACAATATCTTCCTAACTGTAAGAACTTGATGCTGTCCTACCTTGATCCCAATGTACAAAATTGGAGCAATAGCAATGAATGTATCAAGGTCTGACTTCTAACGGTGCCCCTCTTCTTATCAATACTTCAGTCAGGACCCTTACAACCCATTACAATAAACCCGAAACCCCAGCCCACTTGCCATCACGATTGAAAGAGTTGGCCTGAATGCCTGAAGTCAGGATCGGACAGGAGACGGTATCTGCCCACCCTTCGCTCTGCAGAGTCCACTGGGTGCATGCGTGTGATGGAGAGAAGAAAATACTACAGTCAAATCCCTGTATCCCATACAGTATAAATGTCTGTTGGAAAATGTTTATAACTAATCTACATTTGAATATAACAATGGTTCTCATGAACAAGTTACATGCTTTGAAATTTACTGTCTCAAAAATAAGTAGACACAAACATCCTGTGTGAAGAATTCACAACATGGAAATAGCAGTAACTCTAATTTCATTTCCAGGTAATATGAAGGCAAGCACTGTAGTTTAAAATGCTATACAGATAAAATTAAATGTTTAAGTGCCATACCTACTACATAAGAACAGTAGCATGTCTAGAGTATTTTAAGAAACTCACCTGACTCCCACCCATCCTCCTCTTCCTCCTCTTCAGCTGTATCAGATTCACTTGAATCATTCCCTGATGACTCACTTGGTGTTTCTTGGAACTTGGGGGGCTGCCTGGTACGTGACCAGCACCGTTCCATTGGAGTAACTGAACCCAAATCTGTGGGAACTTGATGAAGAAATAAACTCACCTGGAAAAAAAAACAAGATTATTTCAAACATATGGGCAATTCACTCAGATGAACACACTGTAAAGCTGTCCAAGACATATGTGGGTGAGCAGAAGTATCACTCCCTTTATTCTTAACCTCAACACCAAATGGAGTCAATCGCCAGCTTCATGCCCCGTGCACTTTACTCCTGGGATAAAGCCCCTAAGCAAACAGTAGACCACATGGTCCACAGAGCCATTTTCAAGAAGAGAAAAATCTTTTGTCCCAGCCAGAAAACGAACAATTCCTCAGTTGTCAAGCCTGTGGCCTAGTTCACTACACTAACTACACCAACCTGCTCAACCTTTTATTTGGTGTAAGCAACTTTGAAAAAATTTGGTTTGCATATAAGCAATATGAAATTCAACATACTCAGTGAACAATGAATAAGTGAATGTATAATTTTATCTGTGTATCTGTCTAAGACACCACACTTGTATGCAACAAAAATATACTGACGAGAATAGGAAGCAGAAGAAAATACAATTCACAACCTAGGCTAAGGACTCACTGTTTTTAGTACAATTTTACGAAAAGAATTAATAATACAACGCATGTCTCCAGGGGGGGGAAAAAAAAGGAAAAAAAAAAAAAAAAAAAAAAAAAAAAAAA
>Ga0123355_10001520_pt1 | contig 32360 bp, 23 predicted proteins | sample TergutEmb28metaG_3_FD_89872 | JGI IMG/M metagenome (GOLD analysis project Ga0123355, IMG submission 89872) | Embiratermes neotenicus P1 segment gut microbial communities from Petit-Saut dam, French Guiana - Emb289 P1 | ecosystem: Host-associated > Arthropoda: Insects > Digestive system > Gut ...
CACTGTGTGGGGTTTTAGAATTTTTTTTGGGTTATTATTTAGAAATTTTTTCCCTGGGAAGGGAGATTTTTTGGTTTTTTAAAAGGGGTTTTTTTTTTTTTTTGGAGGGACATTTTGCCTGCTTTTTTAGGGTAGAAGAGATACTTGTTATTCCATTTGCTTTATGATACAGTCCATGCATCTGGATTTATTAGAGAGGGTACTAGTATTCTGTAGTTGGATGAGATGTTCAATAGTTGGTGTTGTATTCACTCCCAACTCACTCTACCAAGTGATAGACAAAAATATGCCTGAAGATGGAGGCAGCATATTCCTGTGAAATATTGTACGAAACTTCAAGTCCTCACTTCCACACTTAATATTTACAGTCCTCTGATTTTAGAAATCTGCATAATGTTTTGGGCAGTTTTTTTTTAACAAAGTGCCAATACTTCTTGACACACAATGTCTTAGTATCAGACAAATAAATAACACAGGTTTGTTGTTGTTTGTGTTTTAAATTGTGATAATATTACTGGAATAAAAACAACAAATAAAATCTATTTTTTCCGAACTAATGTGCCAGTTCAACATTGTGTTGTTTAGGCTTATCATCATGAAAGAATAAAAAGAATGACTGTGTGTAGACTAACTGAACATTGAAGCACTGTGATTGTTCTTAGGAATAAGTCAATTTCCCTAGAAATTGGCACATAGCACAATAGTGTTTCTTGTCCAAACCCAAGCATGCTCTGTTTCTTAATACTGTATGTTTTATTTAGCTATATTCATCTATCTGCAGCTTAGGATGAGAAGAATAAAAACACAGCTATGGTTAAGAGGTACCAACATTTCACCTGAGTTTGCTGTCTCTGTCTTCAGGGTGTAACAGTCCAAGAAGAATGCTGGGATTTGAATATGACAACTGCATGCTCCTCTGACTTTTCAGTATCAAGTTACCAGTTGAAATGGCAGAATATATCAGAATATATCAGAACAACAATTGTCAACACTGCTGTCAAAGGCCAAAATCCTACACAATTGTAAATAACTTTAATTTTAAATATATGTTCACCATTTTTAGGTCTGCTTAGTGCTGGTGGGATGGGTCTGTGGCATGGTGTGGAGTATTACGAGAAGGAAAAGGTTGTTGGCGAGGAGTTCTACCAGCAGTGGAATAATGTGAGTCAGAGTTAATGTCCTGATGGGTTTGCTAACCTCTGTCATCTCATTAGGAGAATTACATCCATTACTTTCAGTGCAAATGTAATAAGGTAAACACACTAAATAAATTAAATACTCCAGACTATACTGGATAAGTTCAAGGCACATATTTTGCAACTGGATAGGAACAGGGGGGTATTATTGTTTGGTATAGATTGGTATGGGTTTTTTTTGAATATAGCCAACTTGGTGCACAATTTATTCTTGATATATTCATCAATCTCTGCATGTTTCGGGTGACTATGTGCCCATCATCAGGAGAAACAATTGTGTTTATGCAACACTTGGCACCTGCATACTCGACAGTCGTACACACAGAATAACAAGTACCAAGTGTCGCATAAACACAGTTGTTCCTCCTGTTGATATTCTGTATGGATGACTGTCTGGTATGCAGGAGCTTATGCTCCTGCATAACAGTCAGTCATCCACACAGAATAACAAGTACCAAATGTCGCATAAACACAGATGTTTCTCCTGATGATGTGCACATAGTTGCCCGAAACATGTCGAGATTGATAAATATACTAAGAATAAATATACTGAGAATAAATTATGCACCAAGGTGGCTTTATTTACAAGGTTATACAGGGATGCACAGTCAACAAAACTTAAAAAAAATTGGTATAGGTGTTGATAAAGTAGATATCATGGTATTTTTCCTAGATTGAGGTCCCACACGTCTCCCATTCATTTGATTTAAATGTCACATGAAATTAAATTAAATTAAATTATGTATTGATTCTTTATTTCACTCATGTTGTGATGTGAATAGACGAGTATGCTACTTGCAATTGTGAAAGTGGTCTGGGTGTGCAGGTAGCTAAAGATTTTCAACCAACATGTAAGTATTTTTTTGAAATGGTGTAAATTCCTTAATTTCTAACAAGCTTGCCTTAAGCCTATTTCTGATCATTCTTTCTGTTGCATAAAATCATGATAAACTTTTAAGGCCCCAATTTTTTTTCACCTTTAAGGCCTTACAGTGCCACACAGAATCACTAGCACGGGTATAATTCAGCTTTCAGAATAAATTAGTTTACTACCATAAACTGCACAGTGGAGTTGTTTCTTTACTCTGCATAATCATTGATTACTTCTTCACTTTGTCCAGTGCTGATATTAGCACAAATTCTGTTGTTTCCCTTGAACATGTGCCCTAATTTTCTACCCTGAACCCCAGTTTCTTCACACCTACAATTTATGACCCCAGCCTAACAACCTTTTTACTAATATCCTGAGACAAGATCACCATCACATGACATTGTGAAGTCAACTACCTGGTAACAAATGCCATCCAAATGCAAAACTGTCACTTGCTGCCAAATTACAAGACATTTAAAACTACCCTAATGTTTAGTCAAGTTATAACAAAATGAGGTTAAAGTTGTATTGTATTATACATATTTTGTACCTAATGGAAATAACAGTTTATGTATTTGTGGCCTGTGACACCACATCACTGCATGATTGTTGCCCAACATTTTGAGACCATTGTATTGTCTCAGAACACTGGGCACCAATCACTCAGTGATATGGCATCACATCCCAGATGAATGAAGAACTTAGCTGCACCATAGTAAGGCGCTTAGTGTAGTAATACATACAGTCAAACACAACTATATTACCTCTATTATTACAATGAGGGTTCTAACAATGACATGTTTCGTCCCTACATGTGGGCCATCTTCAGGTTGTAATTAGACTGGATCAGTTATATTATACTAATTGCAACCTGAAGATGGCCCACATGTAGGGCCGAAACATGTCGTTGTTAGAACCCTCATTGTAATAATAGAGGTAATATAGTTGTGTTTGATTGTATGTATTACTACACTAAGCTCCTTACTATTGTATAGAACACAACGAGGATGATGCACATCAGAATTAGCTGCACCACTGTGATAACCTGTAATTTCACAATGTATACATGTATTTAGCAGAGTGATTTATTTTAGGTCTTAAAGACTTACTGTTTCACATATAATGAGACTGAGTAAATGGGTGGTATATAGGTGCTGAGAGATGAGACAGTGATGAAATATGACTGGTCCTTCTTCTTGGCATGGATCAGCGTTGGATTTTCTCTCATTTCAAGTATATTGTTCTTCAGTGCTGCTGCCTGCCTCCATTCAGAGCGTGAGACAGAGAAAGTGAAGAATATTCAGTACATTATGCCAGGTCTGCAGTACTATAGGATTTGCTACATTTCAGAGGGCCAGAAGCATGATGGTACACTAAAGCATTTGCCATACAACCATATTGAACATTCCATATGGGGGAAACAAACTGCATAAAAGTCTGTATTAAGATTCTGCTTTGATTATATAAAATGTAACTCACAGAAATTACATACCTGCTGCGGGAGAAAAGCTTACCGGTTATAAAGAAGCACTAGTTACAGCCCTGCATGCACATCAAAGTACAGAAAATGAGGTTAACAGGAGTTCAAGTATTTGAAATATCTTTTCTGATAAATTATATCCAAAAACTATTCAAACTAAATTCAGTAACATTTTTGTACTTCTGTCTGTCTAAGTCATTCAAATGCCAAAGGAAATTTTGTGTTTTTACAAGTTACAATTCAGTACGTAGACATTGTTTATACGTATATATATATATATATATCCCCAACTACATAAAACACACTGCATGTACTGTAAGTAATTTTTTTTGTGTGATCACTGGATGATGGTCTAAAAGACTGAAAAATGTCACCACTACAATAAAGAAAACTAAAAACTAAATATATTGTGTTGGACAGCAGCTATAAATAATTTGTTTATTTTGTAATGTATACATAGGTTATAATTGCAGTATAAAGAACTCACATGTACTAAAGTTCAAGAATTTGGTCCCCTAAATTTCAGTGTCAGCTTCCTGTACAGTGGATACTGGGTCTCTTTCCAGGGGGGTACAGTGCCCAAGATGTGGTATTGACCACCCACCCCATTTCTAGAGCTGAGATTGCATATGGGTAGAGATATACTTCTACTTCCCCTCAGTGACTGCTTGGCCAGTCTCTGTCTTTGTTATGTTCACTGTATGTAGATACTACAATGTACTGAAAATAAATGTGGAGGTAAATTAATTAAAACAACATATCAGTTAAATGTAAATACAAAAAAAAATTTAAATGCTACCATAAAGTAGTTACATAAGAAATCTTCTAGAATCATGAATTTTACTAGAATATGCCAGTGGTTTGTGAAGCTGTTTCTATTGCAGATCACTTTTTATTGTATTGCCACATTGTAGGCTTGAATGTTTTCAGTCACATGGTTATTGATTGGAGCTTATTTTGACATATAATGCAAATACCACCTAATGTGGATAATGCAGTTATTAATAGTTTGCACTAAGCTGAATTACTACCTTGTTGGGCAAACTATTTCAAAAGAAAAATATTATATTGGGAAGATTAAGACTTAATGGGAAACTAAGGTCAAGAGGAACAACAGACATCAGAGTGTAATTCAGTTCTGTTCATTCGCTGAACATTTACTAATTACATCAGCAGTTTTATTATTTACCTTCAAATATTGGCCTACTGGCAGGTGACGTCCATGATGACAAATATCATTAAAGTTTCCACTCTCTGTCTTCGTTACATAATTTTTCTCTGTACACACAATTTAAAATCCACACATACATAAAGTCTTCTTTAACCTCAGCACCTAATTTGGGTGGTTGGTTAGTGCCATTCCCCACCCACTTTACCCCTGGAAAGAGATACAGAGATGCATATTGTGCAGGATGCTGTGTAGGCCCCAGGCTGGTCTGGATGGGTGTGGAAAATCTTGCCTCCACAGGGATACGATCCCCAGACCGTCCGGCCCATAGTGAGTCACTGTACTGACTAATGCTATCCAGCCCACCAACATTCACACACACAGAGCAGTTACAGACAGTTCCTGTTCTCTGCAGCACAACTGATGTGTATCGTTCATCAATATACCCTGGCTAGGATAATTACTTTCTTTTGGTATGTAATTAATGTTTGGTAAATACAACTGCACAGTATCATATCCCAGAAGATGGACATGTTCATGTATAATCTTGATAGATGTGCATTTCAAAGTAAGTTTCCCCATATGTGGATGATTTTTGTGGTTGTTAACATGTTATAACCTTGAACATGAACTTCCAGTCTTGTCTGTCTCTTGTTTGGATGTGATGAAGTATTTATATGTTACAAATGACCATAGTCTGTCCAAGTACTGTATAGGTAACTAAAGAAATCATCATCTTTATGATTGTGTTATGTGAAAATATTCATCTAACTAGGTATAAAAATATTCACATTGATGAAGAGAGAGAAACCAACAAGATGCAACTAATCCGATGTTTATTCTCAAACTTCTATCTCAACATGTTTCGGGCATGATTATGCCCATCATCAGGAAAACAAGACCGTGTAATACTGCATACGGTGTTCTGCACTGGTTGTGCTGGCTGTGGTTGTGTGGAGCTGGGTCATAAGCTGTTTGCACTGTGTGAAGGTTACTGTTCGACTCAGTCGAACAGTAACGGAGCTGGGTCGTAAGCTGTTTGCACTGTGTGAAGGTTAGTGTTCAACTCAGTCGAACAGTAACCTTCACACAGTGCAAACAGCTTACGACCCAGCTCCACACAACCACAGCCAGCACAACCAGTGCAGAACATCATAAGCAGTAGTACAACGTCTTGTTTTCCTGATTATGGGCATAATGATGCCTGAAACATGTTGAGATAGAAGTTTGATAATAAACATCAGATTAGTTTCATCTTGTTGGTTTCTCTCTCTTCACCCTCTTACATGATGCACGGTCACAAGAACCTATAATTCACATTTATGTTCTGTTTTATCTGATCTGGCAAAAGACCTTATTGATTTCATTGTTCTTTTTCCAGTTCAAGGCATAATTTTTGCTAGTGGCATGAATATTAATATTCTAAGATGGAATAAAAACTACTTTCTTAAAAATACTTATGTCTATTTCGGAAGGCTTATAGGAAAAATTAACCAGGAATTGTTAGATCATGTGACCTGTTTCTGTTCATGATTATAAATCCCAACTATCTGACATCTGTCAAACATAATTTCACCGTGTTGCCACAATGTCTACTTGGTTAAAAATTTAATTTTTCTTTGTACATCTGAATTTACTTTCTTAGCACTCTTGAATATCTCAAAACACAATGTTTTAGAAACTGAATTTCTTTCCATCAGCAGTGTCAAGAAAACGATGGTTCTCTTTCTAACAGGCTTAGCTAAGTTGGGATGTTTCCTCCCTTTACACCTGGCAATGGAAACTGATCCATTTTCCAAAACACTGACTTTGGAAAGGCCCAAGATAATGGATAGTGTCAATTATAAAAGTCAGAGTTGTTGCAGCCATCATCAGAAACATTTACATTTTTGTCTTCGTGGAAATCTACTGAGCAGATATCATTAGGTTTATATCATCTGAAAATTTGAAGGTTTTGAAGGGATGCACAGACAAACTGAGATGTGACAATGGCATGTTCAATTGGTTTAGCTGATTAATGAACAGCAGTGAAGCATGAACAATGGTTCTTCCCCCTGGAATGAAGCTAATCCATCTAAACAATAACGAATGAATGAACATAACAATTAACACTAGCTTTTTTCTTTGTTTGCCTTCTTTTGTCTTGTTCCTTTTTTCCTTTAATTCCCCAAACCCTGCTTTTGCCTGATTCCAAGCAATGCACAGGTTCTGAGGGAAAACACAACCTTTTCTTATGATTGGTCATACATTGTGGCTTGGATCGGTGTTGGATGGGCGCTCGTTTCTGCCATACTGTTCTCAGCAGCAGCCATTTGTCTAAGGGGTGAACGTGAGAAGGAAGAAGCAATGAACATGCAATATCTAATGCCTGGTAAGCATGCTTTATGTAACACTTGCCTTGTACTCAATGCTGTTTTATATAAGATACAAAACAGCATCAGAAATGAGGGATAAGGGGCAAAATTGTGCATTTTGGATGCTGTGAATTTCAAGATAACCCAATAACAAAGCAGGTGTGCTTTATTCATTTATTTTGTCTTGTGATGTTTTGTTGAAGTCCTGATGCATAAGTTTGAAATGCAGAACAATGTATTTCCACAAACTCTGTCCTGTCTCTTGTATTTCAGTAAATATGTTAAAATGTATCAAATATTAACTATACACGACACTGAAAACTGTTTCAAAATAATATCTGTAGCTATTTAATTCCATATTTTATGTCACTTTTTCATCTTTGTGTGATGTAGGGCTCATATTAGCGCTGCTATGAACGAAACTCAAAATTTTCAGACCTTTGCTTTAGATTCCCTTAGCACTAAATTTAATCAGTCCTGTCAGTACTATCATATTGCTCTGAATCACTTTTGTCTTCCTATCTGCAATGTACAAACGTAAAGTTGAAAGTTTACTTAACTATAATTTGGCCTGTTTTGTGTATGGGTGTGAAACTTGGTTTTCCATATTGAGGGAAGAACTGTCACTAGCGATATCAGAAAATGATGCCAAGGAGGATGTTTTGTCTTAAGAAGGAGGAAGAGGCTGGAGGCTAGAGCAAACTGCTTAATATGGAGCCTCAGTTCTTACTACCTGCCAAGTACTATTTGAGTAATGAAATCAAGAAGAATGGGATGGGTAGGGCATGTGGTAGATGTAGGAAAGAAGTAAAACTGTATAGGGTTTGGATGGAAAAACCTGAAGGCAAGAGACCACCTGAAGGACTAGGGATAGAAAGGAAGGTAGTACACATGATAACAGGTCTCAAGGAAGTAGAACACTGAGGATGTGGACTGGGTTTGAATGGGTCAGGATAGGAACTAGCAGTTGGGTCTTATGAATAAAATAATGAACTGTCAGATTTTCATAACCTGTTACAATTGGAAGTGAAACACACAGATTGGCAGACAGGTAGGCATGACCTTCTTATTATGCATTCATTTTATGCAAGAGATGCAGAAAACTTACTACACTATGTATTGTCTTGAGTGTTTGTTAGTTCTGTGAACATTAGTATCCTTGTGAACATTAGTATCCATAGTATAAATACACAGAGAGATGAAATGTCATAAAGAATGTGTCTCAAACTTTGCAGTTTATGAAGTATGTTACACTTTTCCTACTATTGATTTTGTAAGGCTGATTGGAACCTAATACACTCATCTTTGATCGTGGCAATACATGGAGTTGAGTGGTCAACTTCACACCCCATCTACTTTATCACTGGCAAAAGAACCCTTAGAACACACTGAATAGAAATCTGCTTGGGCTGCAGACCGTCTGGACACTGTAAAAAACAGAAAAGTTTGCTCCCTGTGCCTGGAATCTACACACAATTTCTCAGTTGTCTAGCCCACAGCATAGCTGCTATATTGATGTTGCTCTCCTGGTTTACTAATATGAAATGTATTGTGTAGACATAGTTTTTGAGGATTTTAATGTAATTGCTCCATAGTGTGATCAAATTTTGAGCATGTTACACTGTGTTAGTGAACCCCCATCCTCTTAGAAAGAACTATTTAATATCTGAGTATTTATTACTATTCTAGAAAGATTTTATACCAGTGAGGGAGCGTGGTTAGTGAAATTAACCAGAGTTAGCCTTTGGTCATTAAAATGGGGTGGGTTTTCAAATGTATAAATAATATTACTTTTGAAAACCTTTTTCCATTCTGAAGACATGCAATTATATCCATTTTTAAATACATTTCTTACTGTTACTAATTATGTATGTGTTTTGTTGCAGTGTATCCACAGAAGCAGCAGTACGCATATGCAACAGGTTACCCTGCACCAGGTGCTTACCCTGGGCCTTACTATCATGGCTCACAATATGGACCATACAATTATTAGACTCAAGATATTCTAGAAAGAGGGCCATGCGTTGAGACAACATCTGCTCACCACAAACTGCAACACTGATGGTGCTGTTAAAAATTACACAGCTGGAAGTTTCTTAATACAGATAACAGTGAGCTACTGTACAAATGATGATACTGTCTTTGAGTTAGCACAGAAGTCTATATGAGTCTGACCGATATTGACCCAATTTTAAATAAAAATATCTGATTTGAAGAAATGTATGTTTCTGCCTCCCATTTTGTGTTTCTGGGTTATGTAGTCCTTTGTCTCACATAAAGATTTTAATATTTGTAGGCTTGGGATTATTTCTTTACTGCTGCTTTGTTACTGACCTCTCTCCCCTCATTCTTTCTCTGAATTTAGGGTTTCTGGCTAATCCTGACATAAACAATACTATCTCTTGTCTGTGATAGTATCTTAACATAGGACACAACTGTTTCTATCCAGTCCTTTCAATTTGTCAAACGCAGTAATCCTTTAACATCACCTCAGACTGAATAGCCACTGCAGTTGAAACAGTGTTATTAAACAACCTATGGTCCGATCTCAAGTTCCTCTTTCTCTACTCCATTTTTTAAACTGAAAATATATTCATAGGTTGTACTTTCAATCTAGAAAATTTAGTGTTCTAGAATTAACTGTGAGGATTACATATTAGTACTTGCTGTATTTGATATAAAATTTTAGTACCCAATTCTCAATTGCTCCGATTTCTTTGACATCCTGAGTAATTAAACATGCACACTAAACATGTGAAAATGGTATTAAATTTATCCATGGGTCTCACAGTAGTTCAGTGGAGCATTAGCTACTCTGTGCTACCTATGTTCACTGAACCTGTATTCATGATAACATCAGCTCCACACAAAACGTGAAACTTTCTTAACCATAGAAAAGTACTGATTTAATCTTTTCAAGCATGCATAAAACACACTGCTTTTCCATCAGAAAGACAAACTTGTTAATGCTGTTTGAGGAAAAAGTGTTCATTGTCCATGGCATGACTGACACACAACCAATACAGCACATCAGCTGCTACTGCAGAGATTGCATTGTATGTATTGTTCACTTTTTACACAGTGCAAGAAAAAGGCATAATAAACTAATTTTTTTAAATTTACTATTGCAAGCCTGACAGTACCACATGCTGCAACATTAATAACTCCACACTTTGCCCACACAGTTTATTTATGTGTGATTTTATGGTACTCACTATAAGGACCAACTATTTCCCCACACGGCACTAACCAGTTTGTCTTTGCAGTGGAGATGAAATGTGTTCTCTGTGAGGAAGGAATTGAAGTTTTTTATACAATTTAGATGTATGTCAGCCTTCATAGTTTAAAATAATTCAATTATAACATCATGACATCTAAAATTACTATTACATTTATGATATTGTAGTTACTGTTCTATATTTGAACATATACCCTGTCTGTGTTAATGTCATGATAAGCTAAAATTCCACCATGTTCTGACTGACCTTAAGCCCCTCCAGCCTCATCTTCAGTAGGTGCTGGGGTTCCATCCTTGGTGCTGAAGTGGTCCGGTTGTGAAGCTCAACACTGGCCTCTACTGAGGATTGTAGGCTGCTTGGAAGTGATTCTGCATAGCTTGGTAGATGGTACCAGCGTTTTGGAGAAATCAGCTACCTCCATCTTCAAGAGAGTCAGCAATTTTCTCCAAGGCACTGGTGCTTTCCATCAAACTACTCAGTGTCATATTCTAAAAAACTGTAATTGTATTACTCACCACTGTCATACACCAATATCTGTTTTTAAGTATACATGGAACTCTTAAACCATTTATGCCACGTCTCTTCCTGGCTTGGTGCTTAAACTGTCACTGGGACAACTTTACCTTCTGCCTTTACTTTAGTGTGTGTATGTGCTATCTTAATATTTCAAGCTGAACACATAGCGTTTGCTTTAGAATTATGTAGTACTATGTTTATTAGTTTTTTCCAGTGCATATTCTCTTCAAGTTTTGGGTCAGCTGAATTTAAAACTCTTACATATGCAGTACTTAATTTCTCAGTCATTCAAAGAATTGCTTCAGTTGTTTCCAGTAGTTTGTGTGTTTTTTGTGTGAGCAAGAGTGGAAATTGTGTTCTTTTCATACTTTAATGTGCCTTCATTTATGTAGCTCTGAGTGATTCATCTTCCAGCTATTTAGTGTTTGTCATGTCCAAAGATTAACACAAACTGAACACTAAATATGTCTTATAATGACACAGAGGTTAGGAATTGCAAGCTGTATGTAACAGTGTTTAATTGACATGTGTTTATATTGAGTGAGGAAGATTTTGATTGTTATTTTGCACGAACAGTTCTGTTGTAAGGAACTGCAGAATTTTTTGAGAATGGGTATTTGTTTGTGTTTATGCAGACACAAACAGACCCACACACACAGGATGTACCAGAATAATGTCAACCACGTTTTTATCATCATCTTCTATATCTTGTTAGTAGTGGGAAACTACAATAAACACAAAAAATGTTAGTACAGACATGTCATACACGTGCTCCTACTGGTGACATTCAAAATATCAGCCATTGGCATCAAAACATGCATTTTACTAATGTTATTCTGGGACATTATTTATATGTATATGAAACTAACAGCATCACATTTTCTTATATCTTAGTTTTCAGAAGTTATCTCATTGTTTTCTGACCAAAACCTTCTAACTGTAAAGAAGTTAGGGACCTGTGATCCATAAAAATTTATTGAAAACGTTATATATACCTCAATTTTCATTTTGGATATTATTATAGAATTTGTTAGAAATTGTGGCGTGATAATACAATTCATATTTTTAAAATTTAAAATACTAAAATTGAAATCAACATGTCAGTTTTTCTGTTTTAAAAAAATACTTTTTTTGTGCTTAGATTATGTAATTTGGATTGAAAAGCAGAAGATAAAACATTATATTTTATATGTACTGTACACACACAAATGCAAACCAGCTTGCCTGTTTTGTCATGCAGCACTGCATTTATCATATGAGCTGGTAGAGATGACTTTTTTTAATTACAATTCTGAATTGTTTCATACCAGTAAGTCATTCATGTTTTAACCCTTATCCTGCTAATGTGGAGAATACGGTGAGCTCCGAATAGTGCCAGTAAATGGCAGTTGGGATTTAATTTGGCGTTAAATGGAAAGACGTCAACTTCTGATATATAAAAATCTAAAATTATTTAATACTAGAACAAAACCAACAAGTGCATATAAGATATGTGAATTTATTTTACACATCACCAACCTCCTACATGTTTTCAGCCACCTTTGTGGTCATCATCAGGGAGGTGATGTATGAAGGATGTGTTACAAAACCTCACAACCAATGCACAGATATTTGATATTAAGCTTTAAATATATGATTTAAAAACATCAAAATATAAAATACTGATAAAATTATTTGCACTAAATTTACTTGAGTAATGAGTGTTCACACTACAAAACACACAACACAAGAACATTTAGCACAAATAATTTTATCTGTATTTTATATTTTAACGTATTTAAAACCATATATTTAAAATTTAATGTTTTATATTTGTGCATTGGTTGTATGGTCTTTGCGACACATCCTTTGTGCAACACCTCCCTGTACATGGCCAAAACATGTAGGAGGTTTTTGACACATACAATAAATTCACATATCTTATGTGCACTTGGTTCTGTTCTCATGTTGAAGCATCAGTGTATGGTCATGCAATATTTAAAACTTCTAAAATTATTTGTTTGGCTTCTGGACATAATTATAATTTTCATATCTAGCAATAATGAATCATGAGATGGGCTGGGCATCTGATGCATATGGGTGAGGAGAGGAGGGTGTATAGGGTCTTGGTGGGGAAACTGGAGAGAAGGAGACCACTGGGGAGATGTAGGCGCAGATAGGTGGATAATATTAGGATGGATCTCCAGGAGGTGGGATGTGGGTATATGGACTGGATTGGGCTGGCCCAGGATAGAGACAGGTGGTGGATGCTTGTGAGTGCGGTAATGAACCTTCGGTTCTGTGAAATGCGGGGAATTTCTTGACTAGCTGCAAACCAGTTAGCTTCTCAAGAAGGACTCTGCACCATGGAGTAAGTAAGTAAGCAATAATGAATGACCATTCAGTGGTCAATATCCGAATAATGGAGTAAGTCTTACATTACCAGTTTCATTCATGGTTGATAGATCTTCCTAGAAAGCAGGGTATTTTTGACACACAGCTGAAAATAAGTTATTTTCACTGCTCTGACCCATCTTGGTCAAGTGTTATACTGTACAACCAAAAACAAATGACTCTACAATGAAAACAATTGTATTGTGAGTTATAATGTAGTAGTTATAGACTGTATTATATTGCACATTGATTATAATAGAACAGTGCCGGAAGTGAATGAAGACACTGATTCATAGAAATACCTTTCCTGTAGCCATAAATTATTACTTGTCTGTCACATGTATAAAAGGAGATGAAGACCACAGAAATGGGAAGAATCACTGTGGCGGTATGGACCTTGATGATTGATAGTGATAAGAAATATTTAATTGTTATACAGAAATTAATGAAGTCAAAAACAATAAAAATGCAAGGCAAAGGACATCCTGAATTAGGGAATTACATAATGTAATAATGAGATTCTTTGAAATGCTGTGAAACCATTATTTTGACTTTACAACGTAGTTTTAGTTGTTTCTGTACATGTAAACAAAATATGTTGCCAAGATTAAGATTCTGTAATAGAATTTAATTTAAAATAAATGTCCTTCTATCATTACATTCATATAGTAAATCAAGGAGAATATAATGATCAAAATATTGACTTTAATTAAATAGCTCATTCTTAGTTATCAATGTTGAAACTGAGAGACTTGGTTCTCTCTATACATGTATGACTTTTTCTTGGGTATACGTATGTAGCTAGTTACTGATATTGCAGAGGATATGCTCAAACTTAGCTCTTTGTTGCTGCTCTAAAGTGAAGTCTGTGCAAACAGCTGCATCTCTGTGTGGTGTTATTTTATTCTGTACTTCACCTCTCTTGTTCAACACTTTTCAAAGTTCTGTTAAAGAGAGGTGTAAGTGCAGTATAGTGCAACACTGTACAGTCTTCATTTATACTGTTCACTATCCATTACCTATATATATAAAAACAGTTGTAAAAATCATGCCATTAATGTGAAAATAGATCTTTGTTACTGGAAACTGTTATTTACAATGAATACTGGATAAAAAGCCAGTATCAAAACATGTAGGCACTTTCTACGTTTTGTTAATAAAAAAGAACTGTACACAATTGATGTGTTTTTGGTAGAAAGATTTTCGACAGCCATACAATGACTGAAATGTTTGATACAAAAATAAATTTAGATGTGTGGGATGGGATGGGATATAGTAATGATGCAGTAAGTAATACAAAATAAAAGAAAATGTTTTCTTAAGAACATGATTTAAGGGGTCAGCCTTCTCCCTTTGAATATGAAAAAGAACATTGTTTTTTGGTCACCTCTAGTCAGATGTTTGTAAGGTATGAGTTATTTCCAAACATTAGGATTAAAGTTACTTTTTGTCTCTTGAATTCTTTACTCTTATCTTGAAATGGAGGCATTTAATGGAAGGTCTGACCAAAGGAAGGAAGAGATAAAGTCAAGCACACTGACTTTTCGGCAACTGCAACAATGTCTTCCAATGGAACCTGATTAATATTGCCCCCATATGCAGTGTCCTCAGCAATTGTGGGATCAAAGAAAACAGCACTGTTGACACAACACCAATTTGTGCCCACAGACAGTCAGGTAGCACTGCGGTTATATTCTTTTCCCTAATACTCTAAAAAGTTCCAAAATTGTGCTCAGTTCCCAGACGATCCATAGATACATTTCTATAATGGCTAAGTTTAAAGTTTATGTATTTTTTTTTAATTAACTGAATATAGTTGTGTTAAAAATAATCATGACGGTTGATATGTGCATTTTGTATGACTATTATAATATCTAGTTAACAAACTCCTGCATGCCAAGAAGTGTGTAACAATCAGTTTAATCAAGGAGAAATCATGCAATGCATTGTTACATATGATATTGGTCTGCACTCAAAGTTATCTGATTATAAAGTTTTTTTTTTTATTGATTCATGTATTATACTGTCATCAAATCCATATAAGGTTTAACAAACCTAGTGGATACAGAATTTGTCATCAAATAATATAGAAATACAATACAAAATATACATGCCATATCAAAGCATATGTCATAGTGACAAAGAATCGCATAAATACAATATGAGGAATGTACACAATTAATTTAAAATCAGTACAATAATATAATTCTATATGGAACAGTAAATTATAATAATTATCAAACACACCATATTTACTAAATTAAAATCTTCTATCACTGTAGAAGAAATATGTTGATACAACTGTAATTTACTGATGACAAATTACAGTAAAAATATAGAACATCAAGATTGTAGAATAATGGCTATAATCATATTTATAAATTAAAACCAAATCCTGGACCTTTGTACTATTAAAATACTCATCCAAAGTGTAAAATGACTTTAAATGAGGGAAACAACTTAAGGTCAATCCAAAGTGTTTAACATTGTGAGTGAATTTTTTAATGCCGAAACGAAGGTTATTAAAAATCTTGATGCCACAACAGTAGGTCCCTTTTTAAGTTAGATAGTTGTTGGTAAAGATTGGAACCATGCCTGGTATTGATACTGTGAATGTCAGAATTTAGCTTATACTGATCTCTATTGTTTATGATAAATAGTAAGAGTGAAAATACAGGGTCCACCAGTGAATCTGGCGATTTGGCAATGGCGTTTTTCTATTCTTAGCGTGAGCGGGGAAGGGGAATGATGCTGCCAGGTGGTGTGGCCGTGAATAGCGTTCAGTTTGTACTTCTTATAGGCTCAACATGTTTCGAGCATTACTATGCCCATCATCAGGAGCTCGTGAGTATGATGTTGTTTACCACATTGGTCGTGTCGTTCTTAGTTTGCTGTATGTTCGTGAGGTGCAGTTAGGCTGGAGTAGTGTCCGGGCTGCAGGCTCAAGCACAACTCTTGTACTTGAGCCTGCAGCCCGGACACTACTCCAACCTAACCGCACTTAACCTCTAACATACAGCAAACCAAGAACGACATGGCCAATGTGGTAAACAACATCACAGTCATGAGCTCCTGATGATGGGCATAGTAATGCTCGAAACATGTTGAGCCTATAAGTACAATAAAATATCAAGTGGCATCTTGGTTTTTTTATTCTTCGGTTATCACAATAATGCACGGACCAATAAACATCAGAAGTATATAAATATTCCTTACCTGAGGGTAATTAACAGTCCTTCCTCTGCTGACACAGGTATATGAAAATTTGCATCCTTCTTTTATACTTGAGCTCCTGTAACTACCACTAACTAACAAAAACTTTCAGTTCTCATTCTACAAAATGACTTTACGACTTCTGGATCCAGGTTAAGTCCTTTCAAAACAATGTAAGAACCCGAGCTTAAATTGTAATTTAAGGAGGGATACACTCAACATTTTCTGTTCCCATTTCCATTCTTATTACGCTGCCTCAGCCACCACAATATTACAACAGGGTCATTATTATTGCGTAACATTACAGACATTAAGTGCTCAACACTAAAAAATTGCTACCATGTATTCAGTCACACAAAAAGAGATGCAAGCAACTAGTCTAGTTCCTCAGTATTAACTTGCCAATTAGGCAAATGTTTCTCTGCTCCAAACAGGTGAAACTTCTTGGTAAGTGTGGTAGTGTTGTGCGCTCGCCCTAACATACACATTATGACATACTCGACTCATATTTCTCTCAGTGATGTACTTCGATAATCTTGAGCAGTCAGTCTCATAGAATGTGACAAGATATTTAAAAAGCAGATATGATTTAAACTCAAAAGAATATATTTTTATTTTGATAAGCTGTGGACTTGAGCATTTACCACAGATTTCTGAGATACTACAAATGATACACAGTTTATAAATAGTAGACTTCTTTATGCCTGTGGCTTTGAACGTGTCAAAAGCAAGTGGTCAAGTATTCTGAGCTCTTGACAACGTTGTGGGTCGATTGCCTTCATCTGTCCCACCTTGGCAACTACCTGGTTTTCGATTATGGGACGATACTTTTTCTCATATCCCAGTTCTTTCATCTCTGACAAAAATTCTAGGCAGTCTTGCGCGTCTTCTGCCACTGTAATACAAACTTCAATTATATTTGTTGTTGAAAATCTTTGGTGTTGGGATGGGTTACTAAACCTTCCCTGTAGGTGGGTCACAGGTGGTATTCCAAACCTCTTTACTGGCTTGCAGTGGTTGAAATACCAGAAGGGTATAAGAAGATCTTTTTAGTAACTAAACAAGTTTTCATATGGCAAATCTTTTCATCCATTCATGCCCTATCTAAATTATCCATATCCCTGTCATAGGCATACATGACTGTTTTTATACATGTTTGTGCAGATGTGATATACTTACATTCTGTAAATCTCTCTTTTTGCTTCAGAGTGTTCAGAGGTGCCTTAGGGACTGATTGCCTTTTGTGGACAGGAGTCGGAGGAATGATTTTACCATATGCCATTAGATTCTGTAACTTAAGCTTCTCTTCCTCTTTATCAACTGGAAAATTACATGAAAAAGAGTTAGAATAGAATCTCAAAGAAAAGTTACAAATTAACATGCACCATGGGACATAGCTAAAAATATTTTCATCTTTCACAACCACAGATGGATAAATCAGTTCAGTTACTGGCTTTGTCCTTGACAGCAAGGGTTTAGTTCCTGGTACATGCACAGGATTTTTTTTCATCATAACCCAGAATACTTTCTTCGCAGTGGTTATCAGCAGTGTTGTTTTCAGGGGTCAACACAACCAAAATGTGATACAAACGATTTATCTTCATCAATTGCCATAAACAATATGTAAGCTCCACTTGTCCTCTCTGATCACCTGTATGATTTCACTTCAAGTGGATACAAACGGTCAAATTATATAAAACACACACGAGTATTATACCATTTAGAAAGGTGTAACAAATATACCTTTGGGATGAATAGGAACAAAAGGATCTCGTTCATATGCCCCTGAAAGAATTATAGCTTCCTGTGTTCGTTTCTTATGAGAAGCACAGTTTTTAACAGTGGCACTTGTCGAACCTCGACTGCCTGATCTAAGAGGTCTGCCAGATGACCGTAGCGGTAAGGAATCACCATTATGAACAGATTTTTGAATCTGTTGCCTTTGAAGAATTGACAATGTGCTTTCTTCCAGTAGAGCTGTAAAATGATAACAGATGGTTAATTAGTCAACTGTACGAATTTGAGTTTTAATTATGACAGGTTTCAACATTTCATACCACTCATTCAGTTATTACCCCTTAACAGCTGGTGAGTTTCCCTATTATATTTTACTTTATGTGCGTGGAATACCCCTTCCCCTTTTACAACACGAGCACGTACTGCTGAAGCCATTACGCAATTCCATAAAGTATCTGTAGACAATGGTTAAATAATGCAGCGAAAATGTGTTTAAACCATGAACATAGTTGCTAAGGCAATTTCTGTTTTGTTTATTATTTCTGTCATAGCAACCGCTACATTCATTTGTCGCCGTATTGCCCAGGATCCTATAGCAGATATCATTTTTAGTAGCTTTACATATGAATATGAAATTATTACTTATGTATGCATTAAATAATCGTAAATTATCTATTGGGTGAATATAAAAATAAATAAATTTTATAATACCATTAATGCACTAACGCCTTCTCGCCGCTACGTCTTCTCAGTGTTCATGTTGGTAGTACAGCACACCGATATTGGATTGGTAGATTATTGAAGATGTGTGGTTGGTAGTTAACAGAAGTAATCTGTGGTTAACATAACGTTTCAAATCATCTAAACCACAGAGTACCTGTAAGAACACGTGTGTAACTGTACCGTAACCTCTTCAATATATCTCGTATATATTGTTGCAATTCAAATCGACAGACCTTGGAAATGATGGCTTTGCAAATGTAACGAACTCTTCCGATTCCAAGCACACTTGCGGATCATTGAATTTGCATAGATTGTACACACGCATTACCGTGTGCTTTATTAGTAGTCAGAACAGGAAGAAATGTTGGTGTTCAATTGGTGTGTTGTGTCATTATATACGTGTGCAGTGTCAGTATTCGGGGTTTTTATTTATTTGTGTCATCTTAACTCTTATCTAATTCACGTAGTATGTAAGGAACACGATGCGTTAAAGATTATGTATGATTATATTATAGGTAAGCTATGTAGAGATGGTAATATTATTTTCATTCTGTTTTCTTGTTATTTAGAAGTGCAATTAGAAGCTGTTTATGTTAATTATATCCTTTATAACACAAGGCTGTAGAAATAAATAAGAAGTATGTGGTTTATACAGCTGTTTATAGTTATCGTGCAAGAATATGGCATTAAACAGACCAAAAATGTAACGAAGTGTTTGTATCAAAAACAACATAATAGTACGTGCAGTAGGCCTACATATGGGTTTTCAGTCGGAAAAAAAAAAGTCTACAGAGTAGGAGTGAAATAAAAGATTATTTATTCGATGCTGGCTTAGATCCTACTGTTTCATCACATTAGGTTTGAATATTAGAAGAGCGTTGTATAATTTGGTTCTTTTATAATATTGTGCACACCATCCTGGTAATAACCAGTGATGTTTGCATTGTATTTGTAGCATGTATTTTAGAATATGAAAGTTTTCTGTCTTGTCAACAAGAGACACTAGTGAGAACAAGTATTTGTGGGGAAGGACAAGTGTTTTAAATTTATTAAATAATTTCCTGCAAGAGAGAGATTTCTTTACATTCCCCATAATCTGTTAATTTTCTTTTGGATGATGAGTGCTTTTTTGGTGTCATTGAACTTCCCCAAAAGACAATTTCATAAGGCATAATGGAATTGAAATGTGTAAAGTAAACCAATTTTAAAGCATTTGTTGTCTTGACTGCTCTCATCACAAAGCGCACTTAAGTTTGGGAATATTATATGTATTATGGCTTAACTGGTTTAAGTTATCATCAATTTGCAGGCCAAGGAGTATTGTAACTACTTCAATTATTTTAAGGTCATAACATGTATTTAAATTAGTAGATGATTTAATATTGATAACAAATGTATTTTGCAAAGTGTAACTGAAGTTTATTTGCTTTAAACCACATGTTCAATTTGGGAGAGATACCATTAATATAATTTGAAAGTGGCCACTTTCAGGATGATATATAATGATACTAGTATCATTAACAGGGAGTACTGGTTTGGACTGTGATGAGAGAGAAAGTAAAAGGTGGTCCTTTTCTTTGTCTCATATAAGGAACCTTGGGAAACACCATGTTTCACATTCCCCTGGTTTGAGTGTATGTTGCAGTGTGAATTGGGAGATTCTGTTCTTGTGTTCTCTCAAGTAGGTATGATTCAAATCACTGTCTAACTTTGCCTTGAATTCTGTAAGAATTTTGCTTTGATTGTAATATGTCATTAGTCACACAGACAAAACCTTTGGCACAGTCACAAATAGCCGACTGGTGTGCCTGTTATTTTTGAAGGCACATAATTGTATCTTTGAAATTGTACTGGCTTCTGTCTATTTCTAGACATTTACCAAATACAGGCTGTTTTGTGTGGATACTGGCATTTAAGAATTCAGTTATTCTTGTTTGTGTATCTCATTCAAAGGCCATATAAAATATTGTCAGTAGTGAAATTGAACTGTGTTAGATATGCAAGATTTTACATCTTTGTATAGAGGTTTAACTTTTAAATATTTTAGTCATTCTGAACAGGCATCTTCATTAAATGACTGATTACAGAGGTAGCTTAGGGGAACACAAATATGGTCTGCATGTTTTCAGTAGCTTGTTAATATTCCATTATATCTGCATGAGTTTATGTCTTCAGGCAGGCTTGTTGATGATGGTGATTTCCCTGAATGTTGTAGGCAGATATTTGAAGAGTGTATTTGGGGAAGTTGTAGAGGTTATTTTTGACTTGTACTTCATTGCCTCTTCTTTATATCATTCAGTCTTTTTGCAGTTGTTAGAAAATGAGTATTGAATTGTTTTGTTATAAGTTTAGGGTTTTTATAATGTATCATTTATCTTTATTGATGGGCTCTGTTCAGCTCTATTTACATGTTTACATTTGAAATTATCATTGAATAGTTAGTGTTTCTGTTGGACTCATTTAGTAAGTTTCAGTAAGATTTTGCAGTATATTCTCTAGTGAATTTTTGTTACTTGCTTAATGCTATATTCAGCTATATTTCTTGTTTATGCTTGTAAGATGTTTTTCATCCCTTTTGTAACCTATATTTTAGACGTATGTTTATTTTACCTGATTTAATAGGGGAACTTGAAACTCAAATTCTTCAGAAGATTATTAAAAATGTGTCAAACTTCATAGTAACATCATGACTGTTCATTAAGTATGGTATTCCCACTTAAATTTATGTAGTACATGAACAAATGCATAATAGTAAATATGCTGTATCATTTGTTATTAATTGCTACATCTTTCAGTCACTATTGTAACCATTATCAGTTTACCTTCACAAGAATACAGATAAAATACAATAAACTGCTGCCATATTATATATGTAAAACCATTTCATGATATAATGGATGTCTTTAAGTTGTCCCTATGTTATTCCCAGTTTTTAATACTTAGACTTATTGTGAGTCACTCGTTTTGTTATATGTGATTAGGCCTAAATTAATGGAATGAGGTGCTGATTTAGCTGCACATTACATCCCATACCTCAAAGCCTGTAAGTACCTGTAGGTGATCCAAAAAAAAATAAAAAGAGGAACCAGACTGTCCCAACATAACCTATCCTTTTGTGCCTGTACTTAATTAATGTCATGTTGTGCAGTTTTGGTTTTGAAGTTGATAGTGTAATGTATATTTAATTAGCATTTGGTTTGAAACTTGTAATGTGTAACTTGGAATAGAAATTTTATTTGTTACATACAGACAGGATGCGACTGCCACGCACTTTCATTTATTCAGCAAATACCGATGCCGTTCATTGGACTTAGAGGCATTGTATGGCTGAAAGTGATGTGACAGTTCGCTAAACCTTCTGGAATAGCTGACGTTATGCTTTGCCTTTATATAAACCCATTAGCATGGTAAACGATCTCTCAATACGCATTTAATACGCAACGTCTGTGTACGTTGCTACTGCAGTTACGTCTCCTGAGTTGGTGTAGAAGGTTATAAGTGAAGGCAGTACACAGTTTGGTTGTGAAACTTGCGTTGATCTTCAGTCTGCTAATTTTACCAGGTAAAATATGCTGATTGTTTTGGAAATTCCGACTAAATTGAGTTGCGTACAATTGGATTGAATTCGGATTTAGTTATTCTAAATTCTAAACTCGCGTAATTTGGTTTATATTCAGGCAAGCTAACTTTTAGCATTTATGAAATTATCTGAGAGCTTATTTCTTCATTCCCACTATATATATTGTGAACATAATAATTTAGAATATATAGTTAGACGATTTTATTATATTGTCTTGGAGTCCTTTTTATCAGATAAGTAACCTGATTGTTGGCAACATAAAACTACCCAGCAAAACGCTACATGACCCTTTATCCATAGTATTTGTCGATATAAGATTTGCTGGAAGTCCAGCCCCATTCCGACATGCACTACAATAGTTACTCAGCTGTAGATTGTCCACTTCATCATATCACTACATGGCAACTGTCGTGGGAGCTTTTTGCATGGGAAGCCTGCATCCACTGGGAAGTCCGAGTTATTTTTACCATGTAGTTCAGCTTATCTTATGTCATAGAAAAATCTCGATTCTCTAAATTCTCAGTCAATGATGTAATTTTCTTGTTTTACATGGTAAACTGAGCCAATATAACTGACTGCATTAGGAAATGTGCAGTAATGTACCCACAATAATATTCTCTAACTTCATTGCAGTTGGAGCAGGCTCTGCAGGAACCATCATAGCAGGTCGCCTTAGTGAATCACAGAAGGATTCTGTTCTTCTTCTAGAGGCTGGAATTGAAGCCACATCACCTCTGTTCAGTATCCCAATTGTTACACCTTTATTGCAGCGTACTGACTTGGACTGGCAGTATTGCTCAGAGCCACAGATGAATGCTTGCTTAGGACTCACGAATAAAGTAAGGTCATGTGTATACACAGTGCTGAACAAATAAACTTGTACAGTCATCCTTCGCTTTTTGTGGTTTTGTACTTTGCAGGGTCGTGAATTCCTGACGTAACCCCAAGAATAAAAATGAAAAGATTCCCTGAACTTTCCAGAACATTCTAGAGGGTTTAAGCTCTCCATCATAATGTTTCTGCAAGGAAAAGAAACTCTGACCAGTGAAAGTGAACCAGTTATAAAATAGTATTAAACATGAGTAAGAAGTAAATTAAAAAGGTTTTTTATTTTCCATTTTCACTATTTTGTGGTGAAATGACTAAATGGGATGTAAGCATAAAAAGAAATTATGGCTGGCAAATTTAAAATTGATACAGTGTTTGAAATACAAATTTGTTGTTGGGAAATTTTTGGGCACCTGACAAATGAAATTATGCGTACACCCTTACTCATTTTTGTTTGCAGTTTTAGCATCTCTTTGAGTTTGCTGACTCATACTTAAACATACTTTTCATGATTTTAAAATTATTAACCAAGCAATAAATATTAAAAACTGTGTAAGTTGGATTCAATGTACAAAAATAGCCATTTTACTCCAACTGAGGTAGAGAGAATGAATATTCCTTCCATTGCACCACAGCCAGGACCAGGACCACCAACCACCACCACCACCCACAATGTTGAGGACCATCATCATCTCCCATGACAACTGCCATCACCAACCACAACCAACTACTACTACTACTACTACTACTATTAACCTTTTGACGCCTAATGACGACTGTAGTGGTCATACCGCACCGCTAACCTCTAAATGTTGCATTTTATATATTTATTCAACAAATATAGGTACTGAATATTTTAAACTCGGTATATACTCTCCGTTTTTTCCTCTTCAAAATGCAGTTTGTTTTATAATTCTAACATACTTGGTTCCTGTATTATTCACATTTTATATACAGGATGTGCTAAAATTTAAACAAAATAATTCCGGCGCCAAAAGGTTAATACTGTGGGCCAGGTAGCTCAGTCAGTATAGCGACTGACTATGGGTTGGAAGGTCCGGGATCCCAGTGGGGATGAAATTTTCCGCCCATCCAGACCGTCCCTGGGGCCCACCCAGCCTCCTGTACAATGGGTACCGGGTCTTTCCTGGGGGTAAAGTGCAGCCAGGGTGTGCTGCTGACTACTCACTCCCTTCTAGTGCCGTGGTTATGGAAGAGTAGAGCTATACCTCTAACCACCCTCTGGGCCACACCGGGCCAGTAACGGGAACACGTTACCTTTTACTATTACTACTACTACTGCTACTGCTACTACTACATTTCGTAAGCTTTGAATGTAACCCTGTGGAATTTAAATGTACCCTTAATATTTCAGGTTAGTCACTGGCCAATGGGAAAGGTTGTTGGAGGCACAAACAAGCTGAATAGCATTGTTTACCTGCGTGGTCATATACGTGACTATGATTTATGGGAAGAACATGGAAATGTAGGCTGGGCTTATGAAAACGTTTTGCCATACTTCAAGAAGTCTGAAAACCAGCGAGGAAGGTTCAAGCATGATAGTGAGTTGAGTGGTGACTGTGCCTTTATAAACTACAGTGTACCAGACCGGAAATGAAGGCAGCTTGTGAATAGCGAGCTTGTTTCAGAACACTGAAATAATTACAATATTTGTCCCTTTCATAACACAAATATTTATACTTTGAGATAGGAAAATGAGATTTGGTGAATGTCTGGGTAATTTATGATTTAATAATTAGCACTGAACCAGATTCTAGCAGAATTCTTACATTTTTATGTATTCATGGCTGTGTCGTCATTGTAAAACCAATAAACTGCAGTTGAAACCATTCCACAGTTTTAGTGAAACATGTGCAGTATATCAGGAGCCACTATAGCGTAGTTAGTATGGTGACTAGGCCTTTGGATGGACAATTAGGGATTTGAATTCCAACAGTTATAAGAGAACTATCTGTTTGTCAGAACTGGTCACATTGACTCTGGGTCCCATCCAGCCTCTCAGTGGGAACTGGGGCCTCTTTACCAGGGAGTAAAGTGGCTGCAGTGTGAGGCTGACCAATCATCTTCATCAAGCACTGAGGTTATGAACGAGTGTAGCTATACATCCACACCCTCTCTGTGCCTTCATTCCATGTGTAGAGACAACATAATATAGCAGTGTTAAATAATTATGACATTTTGAATGAAGTCATCCCATTGTGTTATCTGAATATTTGCTTTATTACAATATGTTTCCGTCAACACAACTAACATTTAAAGTCGTGCATTAATGTTATACTTTAAATGTTAGTTGTGTTGACGGAAACATATTGTAATAATTATGACATGTTTTGGCCTATGCCATAGTAGTGGTACATTGTGAACAAGTGTTTTGGCTGTAACCACAATGGCACTGGTCACTGTTCCTTCCCTAACAAGTTTATTTCTGAACGGTGCTGTCTTTTGTGATGTGCCATCCTTCATTTTGATTGATTGGTATGAATATTTCACTGTTGTTTGGAACTTGACTTTCATGAGTTAGTTCCTTTTTGAAGCTGTTATGTAATGTGGTTGTGTTTCAAGATTCAATTTTTTTTATGAAACTAGATGATAGATATTTGGCTCCTCCCTAAAGCCTAAATATGTGAACAAGAGGGTGGCCTGTTTCTGAGGAAGTAAAGGAACTCTGTCTTTGACCACTAAAGTAATGGAGGAACTTTTTGTATAAATGTAATTTGTGACTTAGTTGGCCTTAATTGTTCCTTCTTAGGACCCCATTAAAACTCTCTTTTTCAGGGTCTGTGCTGTACACCAATCCCTCATTTTATGCTACACTTGTGTTCCTGAAAATAGGCTTAAATCAAAAAGGCATAAATCAAAAATGTCATTCCAATGAGAAATAATGGAATAGCTAGGGGTTAGCATAATGGAGTGTAACCAGCCAAAGGGCAATAAACCAAAAATGAGAGACATAAATTAAGAAGTGGTGTATCCTGGCAAAGGGCATTAAAATGAACAGGTGTAAAACAAGTGTGACATAAAACAGTGGGCTAGGTGTAGTTGTTTTCAGGGTGTATGGTTTTCCGTCAGATTTGTTTCCTATATACTGATGTGAGACTCAGTCCCTTTCACCTTTTCCAGCATAGATGCAACTTTACATGTTCCTGTTTGGAACATGTGCTTCTCTTGTTGCTTGCAAGAACAGGTGCTCCTTCTTCATCCTGAAGTGATTGGTATTTTTGACTCCAACACTTCCCATTGGTTTGTCTAGGCCCCTTTACTCATATTCCACTATCCTGGGTTTTGGTTATCCATTGCCATAGTTTGACAATACTTTGACTTGCTTCCTTTCCCCATTCTGTGTAATCTGTCACTAATCGAACTGGTCATATTTCAACTTTGTAGTTAGAGACAGTACTTTCCTCCTAATTGCCATAGTGTCACATAACAGCATACCATAATTAATGCCCATATTTTTTTAATAGCAGTATACCACAGTCAGAGTGGACCTGTCTCAGTAAGTGATTTGAGCTGGACCACGCCTTTGGTAAATGCCTTTCTTGCTGCTGGTCAGGTTCTTGGATACCCAATCAGAGATTTGAATGGACCTCAACAGACAGGTATGTTATCTGACATAATATTGGAATGAAATGGGCATTATTCAAAGTCTACATGATTGCCTTGACTACTGACATAATTTCTGTGCGTCTTAATTTCTGGAGTGAAGAGGCTTTAGTTTTATACTGTTAACTTCTTAAATAAGTGCATCAAAGATAATGGGTGCCATTAATTAAAAAAGAGAGCTGGACATGTGAAAATGAGGCTCGATGCATATTCTGAATTATCATTGTCCTATAACTAAAGAATTGTTGAGAAGGGTAGAATTTGAGATTTAAAGTTATTTCTGTGATGTTCGTGAAGATTACAGTTTTCTCAGATATAATACTATGTTGATTGCTAATTTGTTACCGATATTTTGGAGTAGCTTGCTGTGTCCATTTTCAGGGACTGTTGTTGGAGTACTCTGAAGATGAAGGCTTCTTCAAAGAATCGGTAAACAAATTACCAATGAATGTGGTATCATTCCAGGAAACTGTAATGCTCAAATGCAACAGTATTCCATTAGGGCTTGGAATTTATATAGCTGGAATAGTTTAGATAATCAGCAATGACTTCAGAGAGCAGAGTCCTTGGTAAGCTGCCTTATGGAGCATGAACGTTTATTACTATGTTTACGTGAGGTTGCTACTGGTACCTTCTCTCAGCCTGACAATTTCAGTCCACACCTATATATTCTATTTCAATAAGATGTGTTCTAATATAATCTTCTAATTTATGCCTACATCTCCCAAGTAGTGTTTGTAGTGGATCTGAGACTAAAATTGCATTTGTGACGGTTCTTATATGTAGATCTTCCGTACCAAATTTCATGGATACCTGTTCCATTGTTATGGTGGTGAAGCTTGGTTGTGTGTGACCTCTGTCTTATATATTTATTTGAGACAACTGACTGTAGACTGTGGCTAAGACAGTCTCTGGCCTGTTACAGAGGAGCCCTGGGTTTGAACTTGTGCCTGTCCATGTGGGGTTTATTTTGGATAGGATGACACTGGGACAAGTTCGTCTCGAAGTACTTCAGTTATCCTGTAGCTGTATTATTCTATCATTTCTCCATTTTGCACCAACTCCATTCATTCATGCAGTATTGATGCTGTGTATTCTTACACAATGTTTCTGAATAAAATACCGCCCTCTCTTACTGTACAAAGACCATATTGCAGGCTGGATGGTACAGGTATGGTTTTCCCTGTGTATGCCATGAAGGTGTGTTAGGAGTGGACTTTTTATCTCTGGTCTAATGGACTGAATCGGGCCTGGGCTGCCTCATTGTTAAGATTTATAGATCGCACACTTACACATGCACATCCTGTTAGGACTCCTCTGAGTGAATGATCAGCTTGACACAGAGGTTGCTATCAACACAACACACAACAAAAACAAGAGATGAACATCCATGCCTTCAGTGGGTTTTGAACCTGCAGTCCAAGAAATAAGCTGCAGCAGACTTACGCCTTTGTCCGCATGGCCACTGGGATCTGTATAGTGGATGTATAGCGCCACTTGTTCTTAACCTTGGCAAAAAATGGGTTGAGTGGTCAGCTGCATGCTCCAGCTAGGGACCTTAATGTTTGAGGAGTTTCTATGTCTGTCTCAAATCCTTCCCTTCCTTTGTTACAAAATTCTGTATGGTGGACTGTACAATATTTTTATAGGGTTCATGGAAGCTCAGGTGAACTTAGATGATGGTTCCCGCTGGAGTCCAGATTGTCTTTTAAAAAAATATCCCAACAATGTACTGACTGTTGTAACTGACTCAGTAGTTGAGAAGGTAAGAATACAGTTATATTATATCATTCCTGTATTACTTGTTATGATGAAGATTTAATTGGAGAAGTGGTTGCTGTCTTCTGCAGTCTGACTGTTCGTAGTTTGTTAGGTAGATGTAAACATTTTCGAAGAATCAGCCAACTCCATTTACAGGATAGAAGGGTGAGAAGGAGGCAGCAGGTTTCTCTGAGATGTAAGTATCTGTCTACCAAATTGCATGGTGCCACATTGCAGAAGACAAATTTTTATAATCACTATGACAAGAACTTGACATATTTTGAAATGGTTAACATTTCTTTGGGTAGAATGTAGCTATTTCAAAAAAAGTGTAATAAGGGACCATCATTCGTACCAGATGTAACATATCAGAAATAATATTGTAAACAAAGTATTCTCAGTGTATAACCAACAAGATGCGACGTTTCACAATTTCTTTATTTCTGTAAAATGCTCTGCACGTTTCAGACGGTTTTTCCATCCATCATCAGGAGCTCAAAACCGCACATACAGCGTCAGGTATTTGTCAGACCAATACCTGACACTGTATGTGCGGTTTTGAGCTCCTGGTGATGGACGGAAAAACAGTCTGAAATGTGTAGAGTGTTTTACAGAAATAAATAAATTGTGAAATGTTGCATCTTGTTGGTTATACTCTGCGAATATATTAATGATGCATGGACCTATGAGTGTTGAATTTAGAAGTAAACAAGGGTTTAATACAATCCTCAAGTGCATTAAGATAGTGTTTTTTTATTTTTTATTGTAAATTTTACACAGAAAAGTATGAATAATTTGAAACCTCAACTTTCATAAAATTAAACCTTCTGAATGTGGGAAATGTCAGGTACTGCAACATGGCTTTTGGTTGTATATCTTTTTGTTTGAGGTGCATATATACACTGTGTTATATACAGTGACATGAAACAACAGAAGAAATAAGCAAATTTATGATCTTTTGTATTTTCAGGTGTTAATTAAAGATGGTTATGAGGCATATGGGGTACAGTACAGAAAGTTTGGCAAGAAATACAAGGTACGGGCCAAAAAAGGTGTAATCTTAAGTGCGGGAGTCGTGGGCACTCCTAAAATCCTCATGCTTTCAGGGATTGGGCCAGAACAACATCTGAGATCGCATGGAGTAAGTGGAGTATGTGGACTGTTCCTGTTCCAACTTAGAAAATTTTGGGAATATTTAGTTAGATTGTGGAGTAGGGCGTATCATATTACAGGCAATATAGGCTGTTCCAATCATGTGTGGAGTAATCCCAATGGTGCCATTTCCAAGGTATGGGGAAAACTTGTGTATATAATTCCTTTATGTTTAGAAAAAATCTAACACCAAATTATAGCACTGTTGCTAGGATATGAGAAAAACACAACATATTCTGTATGAATGTTTCTGCATAGACACGCTGGTATACAATGAAGTCCACTGTGTATCAGCTATTGAGCCCTATACTAAGGTTATGAGCAGTGTGTGTTACTTGTAATGGAGCTTCTTAATGGTGTGCCTGTGAGATTCCAGTGGTCCATAACTTGCCTGTGGGAAAGAACCTCCAGGATCATGTGACTACAGGCCTTGATCTTGTCCTGCTGAACCAATCGCTGCCCCTCTCTCTCAGTCACGTAGCATCTCCAGTCTCTCTGTTTAAATATTTATTCGGGCAAGGTATGTTAATATTGTAAGTTTTAACACATTAAAATTTTGCGTTACTTGTGTGAGATTTGACATTCTGGTGGTAGTGTATAAGAGTGTCACAGTACTGTTGAAGAACAGTATCAACATTTTGGAAGAGCCTGGCTGCCTGCATCGTGTGCATAGCTGGAGATGGTGGTTTTCTGCAAAACACTGATATATTTGTACCACACTCCATGGCATCATTATCTAAGAAGATAGCAATCTTCATGCTTAATGTAATTTAGTTAGTGCTGTTACCTTTTAACTCTTGTTACGGTGAGTGTTGAAGGTCTGTTTAGAAGTCATGCCGTTTTATTCGGCCATGTTTATTTCTCTGAGTGCACACTATGAACTATTGTGAAAAGAGTCATACAGTAGCTTAAAGTTTACACTCTTCATTTGATGTTGTTGGGGCTTATTATGTCCAGTATATATTAAAAAAAGTCATGTCATATTCACTGACAGAGGAGAATACCTATAAAATATCAGTGTGCCATCCTATCTGCTTCATATGATAAGCTTTGGGTTTCACAAAAGACAGATAATTTACTGACTGGCTAAATCATTATCTGCTTCATAAGAAGGGTTCAGCTTCATGGGGTTAAGGAATTAGCTAAAAACTGCCTTGCAGTGAATTATACATATTTAGGTTTATTTAATTTAAAAATATGGAGTGTTTGATATGTTACTTTCAGAAACTGATATTTTTGCAGGACCGTGGACCTTCCCAGGGTGTGAGGCAATAGCAGTACTACATACTGGCTTGTCTGACATTGAAAAGGATCCACCTGATCTGCAACTCATGGTCTTGCCCACTGGAATTTCTGGTGATGGTGGCGCCCACCTACGTAAGGCACTGGGCGTATCAGACGAGGTACTGCAGTTGCACTGATTGTATAGTCTTGCTGCTGTCACGTGTTCAACTTATAGTCTTTTGCAACAGAATTTAAAATGAAAAGGTTTCCCCTGCACATACCAGTGGTTGTATTGCCTCACTCATTCTTACCGTCAGCACTAAATGGAGGCAAGTTGTAAGCCTAATGCCCCGGCAGCTAAAGAGTGCATTCAGTAGGAGGCTGGCTAGGTGCCAGAGCTGGTCTGTAGATTTTGGTGAAGAGAGAAGTCTCTTGCACTTTCTGGGATTCAAATCCTGAATTGTGCAGCCCCTAGCCCAGTAACTGTTTAAAAGCTCCAACAGTTACTGTCAGGTAGCTATAAGTAGGTCTGTGGTGGTGACACATCAGAACCTCTTGAGATGTAGCATTACAGAATGTCCTCAGTTTTGTTTCATGCATCAACTGTGTGCATATATGAGAAGGTTCAGTAACAGTTCTGATGTTTGTTGTCTTTGTTCTTGTCGACATACGGATCACCAAGCAGTCATGTGGTGCAGTGCTTGGTGATGGGAGTGAAATATATGTCATCATTAGAATAGCAAGGTATTGAATTTCCACATCACGGTTAGTAATCATGAAATGTGGAATACAGCGTTTATTTTTTCACCCATTGCTACATACCAAGTGTGAAATACTATAGGAATTAGTCATGCTAAGAATTATCGATGTACTCTGCTCACGGAGTTGCATGAAATGAAATACAGACTGATGTACTCTGATTGTTAGTACTCAAGTGTTCAAACATGGATAATACTCTGACAGTTTTTTTTAGTGTGCACTTAATGGTTTGCTGTCATTTAACATTGTGTGGCTGCTTGTTTCATCCAAATGGCCATACAACTACTTCAAGTCATTTTGAAGTTTATGTGTAAATTCTGCTTGTCATCAGTAACTTGTAGTTTAATGCCATCATGTGGATTGATTTGATCAGAAAATGTGTTTTATTTATCAATATTTGTCAAGGAACTTGTCATTAACCTTTTGACACCTAACGACGACTATAGTGGTCGTACCACACCACTAACCTCTAAATGTTGCATTTTATATATTTATTCAACAAATATAGGTACTGAATATTTTAAACACGGTATATACTCTCCGTTTTTTCCTCTTCAAAGTG
>Ga0123355_10001521_pt1 | contig 32339 bp, 26 predicted proteins | sample TergutEmb28metaG_3_FD_89872 | JGI IMG/M metagenome (GOLD analysis project Ga0123355, IMG submission 89872) | Embiratermes neotenicus P1 segment gut microbial communities from Petit-Saut dam, French Guiana - Emb289 P1 | ecosystem: Host-associated > Arthropoda: Insects > Digestive system > Gut ...
CAGAGTTACCTGGATTGTTCATCAGGCTCTGGCTGGCTGTTCTCTTAACGACATCCTACAGCAATTTCGCCTTGCTTGAGCCTTTTTCCTGTTTTTACCTGGATTTTTGCACATTAATAGTTTTAACTGTTTATTCACGTTAGTAACTATTATTTAAAAGGAGGATCTACTTATGTACGATTTTGACCAAGAAGCAGGTAGTCTTATGGTTCCTGAGGAAGAAGCAGGAGAGGTTTTAGAGGTTATGCAAGAGGAAGAGGAAAGTGCTGATATAGCTGACGCATTTGATTTTAGCCCGGAGGAATCTTTTGCCTCTGAACCACCGATACAAGGCAGTTTTTTGGGTGGGATTGGTAATCGCCTTAGAGGAGCAGCCGGAGTCGCTAAAGGTGGGGCTAAGGCTGGCCTCGGAGCCGCAGCAGGAATGGCTAAAGGCGGGGCTAAGGGAATGGCTAAAGCCGGCCTCGGAGCCGCAGCAGGAATGGCTAAAGGCGGGGCTAAAATGGCTAAAGCCGGCCTTGGAGCTGGCGCAGAATAAGGCAAAACAGTGTTCACTCGTGGTATTTGTTATTGTGCAAGCTTGCTCAATGACTCACTGCTTCGTGAAAGTGAACATGCAACCAGGAGGTCAAATAAATGAAAAGATTTCACCCTATAGGAACAGTTGTCACTTTAATTGATGGTACAAAACCTTTAATGATCTATGGGCGATTACAGCATCGTGATGGATCGGAAGAAATATTTGATTATGTTGCCTGCCTTTACCCGGAAGGACATATTGATGATGACCACAACATTTTCTTTTATGATAAAGATGTAGAGCATATTCTTTTTGTTGGTTATCGAACCCCCGATGATGAGGAGTATCAAGCTTTAATGCTTGAAGAATTGAAAAATTTGCAATAACTTATAAATACTTAATTTTAAATTAAACAGTAGACCTGTCAGTTAACATCATTCATTATTGTTTTAATTATAATTTGGTATATAGCAATTCTGATTGACATTATGATGCAAGCGGAAATTGCGCCCCTTTCACCGACACGAAGCACGTTAGTGTGAAGTGGAGGTGCTATACAAAGCCCGGTGAGTAAAATCCCGGGCTTTTTTAGTATATTGACAATTTAAAAATTAAAGTAAGAGATGAAAATAACTCGTAAAACTCACATTATTTGTACAATACAAAGTCCGCAACCGGTCTCAATTTGTCACCGGTTGAACTTGATTTACTACTCAATAAAAATATAAAGAAAAGTATTTCAGGATAAGAGATACGTGGGATTCGTACGTTTGTCGTGTCTTGACAAAAGAGAGGCATATATGTAATATACATATGTGAATATAGGTGGTTTTTTATTCCAATTTGCATTCTGGTAATTAACGCTAATAGTTTTTATTTGCAACTTGGCATTAAAACTGCTTTATATAAATCAAATCCCAAAAGGAAGGTGGTTCTACTGTGTCAAATATGGTAGAAATACGCTGGCACGGGCGTGGAGGGCAAGGTGCTAAAACGGCCTCTTTGCTATTGGCAGACGCTGCATTTAGCATAGGTAAGTATGTGCAGGGTTTCCCTGAGTATGGCCCGGAGCGCATGGGGGCGCCCATAACTGCGTTTAATCGTATAAGTGACGAACGCAGCTCTCTTCACTCCAATATCTATGAACCTGATTACGTCGTAGTAGTTGACCCAACACTTTTATCTGCGGTATCCGTCACAAGCGGCCTTAAAAAAGATGGTGCTGTCATCATTAATTCTAATAAGGATCCTGAAGAATTCAGACCTCTTTTAGAAGGCTTTGAAGGTAAAGTCTACACAATAGATGCGGGTGTTATTGCCGAACAAGAAATAGGCAGAAACATTCCCAATACCCCAATGCTTGGTGCAGTAGTTAAAATCAGCGGAGTTATACCCGAAGATAAATTTTTAGAAGACATGGAGCAATCCTTAAAAGATACTTTTGCCTCAAAGCCCCATGTTATTGAGGGTAATATGAAAGCTATTAAACGCTCGTTGCAGGAGGTTAAAGGATTATGATTTATATTAAAGATGCTAACCTAAACCTTACCTGGAAAGAAGTAAGCCCGGGTGGAACCATCCTTGAGGGCGGTACGTCACTTGAAGTAAACACCGGCGACTGGCGGATAATGGTTCCAACATTTATTGAAGAAAAATGTAATCACTGTATGCTCTGCTTCCCGGTATGTGCAGACAGCGCAATCCCAGTAGAAGATGGGAAACGCAAAGATTTCGACTTTAAGCACTGTAAAGGCTGCGGCGTATGCTTTAAAGTTTGCCCGCTTAAAGCCATTACCTGGGAAAAGGAGGAGAAATAATGGGAATTCGTGAAAGACTTTCCGGGAACGAGGCAGTTGCAACTGCTTTAAGACAGATAAACCCGGATGTTATTGCCGCCTACCCGATAACACCCTCTACAGAGGTGGTACATTATTTTTCACAATATGTAGCTGATGGTAAGGTAGACACTGAGTTTGTTGCTGTTGAATCTGAACACAGTGCTATGTCGGCCTGTATTGGTGCGGCTGCTGCCGGTGTCCGTACTGCTACTGTCACTTCTGCTTGTGGCCTTGCTCTTATGTGGGAACTGCTTTATGTTGCTTCCGGTACACGTTTACCATTAACTCTTCTTGTTATTAACCGTGCATTAAGTGGCCCTATCAATATTAACAACGACCACAGCGATTCTATGGGTGCCCGTGATAGTGGATGGATACAGATTTATTCTGAAAATAATCAAGAAGCATATGACAATTACATCATGTCTTTGCGCATTGGTGAGCATAAAAATGTTAGACTTCCGGTAATGGTATGCCAAGATGGTTTTATCACCTCTCATGCTGTTGAAAACATTGAGCTATTGGAAGATGATAAGGTAAAGCAATTTGTCGGTACATATGACCCGGAGTGGTCTATGCTTTCCGGCAAGCCTACTTCTGTTGGCCCATACGATACCCCTATGTTTTATTTTGAGCATCAATATCAACGTGCGCGCGCCATGGTAGATGCTAAAAACGTAATTTTAGATGTGTTTAAAGAGTATGGTGCGCTTACCGGCCGTGAATATGGTCTTTTTGAAGAGTACAAAATGGAAGATGCAGAGCGGGCAATTGTTGTTCTTAACTCCAGTGCCGGTACTGCAAAATATACTTGCGATCGTTTGCGCGAAAAAGGCGAAAAGGTTGGAGTAATCAAATTGCGTGTTTTCCGCCCCTTCCCATTGGAAGAGCTTGCAAAAGCACTTTCTCATGTTAAAGCTGTTGCCGTTATGGATAAAGCAGACAGTTTTTCAGGAATTGGCGGGCCGGTTTTCACCGACGTTAGACATGCTTGCTATGAATTGGAAAAACGCCCTCATATTATCAACTACATTTACGGCTTAGGTGGCCGCGATGTCCGCGAAGAAGATTTTCAATTGGTATATGCAGCCCTGGATGAAGTTATTAAATCCGGAAAAACAGGCGAAATCTATCGTCATGTCGGCGTAAGGGGGGTATAAACTATGGCTTATAATTTAAAACAAGAATGCTGTAAGCCGGAACGTTTTGTTGGAGGACACCGCTTGTGTGCAGGTTGTGGTGCCGGTGTTGCGGTGCGCGGAGTGCTTCGTGCTCTTAAAGAAGAAGACAAATCAGTTTCAGGCGTAGCAACAAGCTGTCTTGAAGTTTCAAGTTGCTTGTTCCCATATACTGCATGGCAAGATAGCTTTATCCATTCTGCTTTTGAGAATGTAGCCGCTACAATAAGTGGTGCTGAAGCTAGTTATAACGCCCTCAAGAAAAAAGGCAAAATAGATGATACCTATAAATTTATTGCTTTTGCCGGAGACGGCGGCACCTATGATATCGGCTTCCAAGCACTTTCCGGTGCAATGGAACGCGGCCATGATATGGTGTATGTTTGCTATGATAATGAAGCTTATATGAATACCGGTATTCAACGTTCTTCAGCTACACCAAAATTTGCTGAGGTAGCAACCGCTCCTGTAGGAGAAGTTGTTCCCGGTAAAATGCAGCATAAAAAAGACCTTACAGAAGTTTTGGTAGCTCACAATATTCCTTATGTTGCGCAAACTACATTTTTAACCAATTTTAAGGATATGCATGAGAAAGCTGAAAAGGCAATATATACCAAAGGCCCGGCCTTTTTGAATGTTTTAGCACCATGTCCACGTGGCTGGCGTTATCCTCCTGAAGATTTAATGGAAATATGCAAACTTGCAGTAGATACTTGCGTATGGCCTCTCTATGAAGTTGTTGAAGGTGAATGGAAACTTACCTATGAACCTAAAAAGAAACTTCCAATTGAGGATTATCTGAAATTGCAAGGGCGTTTTAACCATATGTTTGCACCGGGTGCTGAGTGGATGATTCAAGAATTACAAGCATTTGTTGATAAAAAATGGGATAAACTTCTTAAAAAATGCAAATAAATTTATAAATTTGATAAGACGTGCAGTAGCTTATTGACCGCAGGTTCTAAAACCAACTTATCATGTGTGAAAAGAAAAATGTATCTTCTTGTAAAGGAGAAGATACATTTTTTATTTTATCCCATTTGTCAGATAGCTACAGGGCAGGTATAATAAAATATATACATACATGGTAGGTGAAACGTTGATGAATAATAAAAACAAATATCGTCCGGGAATACATCTGGCAAGGGCTAGTTCGTGTCTGCTTTTTTTAATTTGCATTGCGTTTATATATGTAATTATGGTAAGCCTGCGGCCGGCAATTTTACCGGATGCAGAATACAGAGCCGTAAATGGAATTTTAAATTTGCAGGGCTTTCATTTTGATGAGCCAATTGAAATTATTGGTCAATGGCAAAAAACGCCTTTAGATTGTTGTGAAGAGATGTTTTGCGAGGATCATTTTATTGATTTTGAGTATCTTTCAAATGATTCAATAATGGTGGATATCCCTATGCCGTTTACTGCTGTTACTAACTATGCATCGGCCTATAGGCTTTTGCTTTCCATTGATGACGCAATTTCAGAAATTTACATATATCTAAGCACTCTTCAAGTGGAGTACAAGGTGATATTTAATACTAACCATATTTTTGGACCCGGTATGGAATCAGAGGCAAACTCGCTTATTCCAATGTTGCCTGTAGTTGCTTTTAGGCTTGAAATTGACCACGACCGTGAATATCAAGAATTGGTTATTATTGTTTGCTATGACTACGAAGGTGCAGACTTTTTTCATTCAGAATTTGTTTTGGGGAATTCTGACCAGGTACGAATGTATGTGTTAAAACGAATGGCTACTTGGGCTTTGATAACAGGCTTGTTTATTATGCTGTTACTTAATCGCCTTATTTTTATGATGATTTGTCCGGAAAATAAAATAACCAGTTTAATGACGATAGTTGATGCTGCCGTTATGATTAGAGTATTATTTGGCATTCCGGAATTATATCATGTAAAGCTGGCATTATTAAATTTTCCAATGTCCAATGAAAACATTGCACAGGTAAGTTTCTTGCCTGTTTTGATTATAGGCATAGTAACCATTCACTTTATTGAACGCATTTTCAATGTTAATAACCAAGTAAACAAAAAATGGTTTCCGATGATAACAATTACATCCTGTATTGTAGGAATTGTTTTTTTCTTTAATATCCACTTGATGGCAACCAATATAGGCTTTGCTATCTATTTAATATTTTTCTTGCCGGGATCATTCTTAGGCGGATGGGTATTTGTAAATTATTTGCGAAAAAATAAGCTTACAGGACTCCAAATATTTTATGTTACTTTATTAGCAGTTACCGGCTTTATGATTGTATATGACATGATAAGTATTAGAAACACAAGCGGAAATTTCCTTATGTTGCTATTTGGATATTTTACGTTGATTTTTTTGAATCTATGCTCTTCTTTATGGGATAATTATAGTAAGTACAAGGAATATGAGAAGTTAAGCAGGGATTTTGAAGAGACGGTTAATACCCTAAGAATTAATAATATTGATTTACAACATGCCACATTAGAGCAACATCGATTAGAAAAATTGCTGCAAACTGTTAATGATGCAGCAACAGTTCTGCTTGCTGTAAATGATAAAAAAGGCTTTGAAAGTGCCTTAATGTGGAGCATGGAAATGATTGGTCATTGTCTGGATGCTGACCGTGTACAAATGTGGTACTCCTCCGAATATGAAGATGGAATATGTGTTTCTCTTGGCAGCCAATGGCTTTCTGAGCTTGGTCAGCAATATCCGCAAATTGAATCAACTCAAAAAATCCCTTACGGTTCTTTACCAAAATGGGAAGAGATGTTTTATAACGGGCTTTATTTTAATGGCCCAATAACTACGCTACCATTCCAAGAACGTCAATTTCTAAATGAACATAATCTTAAATCTGTTGTAATAATCCCTGTGGTTTTACAAGATCAGTTTTGGGGCTTCTTTTCTATTGATGACTGCGTAAATGAACGCATGTTATCCATTGAGGAAATGGATATTTTACGTTCTGCAAGTTTAATGATTGCCAGTACCGGCCATAGAGTAGAGCAAGCTGCTATTATGCAGCACATTGAGGTTGTAGAGGAAAGTAATAGGGCTAAAAGCAGGTTTTTGGCCAGAATGAGCCATGAAATCCGTACGCCAATTACATCTGTAATGGGAATTTCAGAAATTCACCTGCAAAAGCATAATTTGCCTTTGGATGTAGAAGAATCTTTTTCCAAAATACATAACTCTGCAAACTTGTTGCTTGGTATTATAAATGATATTTTGGATCTTTCTAAAATAGAATCCGGCAAAATGACAATGATACATGAAAAATATGATGTAGCAAGTATGATTAATGATGTAGCACATCTTAACCTCGCTAATTTAGACAATAAAAATGTTAAATTTCATATGTGCGTGGATGAAACTTTGCCTTGTACTCTCATAGGTGACGTCATTCGCATTGAACAAATTTTAAATAACCTATTATCAAATGCTTTTAAATATACAGAATTTGGATCCGTAGAGTTCACCGTGAAATGTCAATTCCTTGAACACTACGAAGTAAAAGAAGATTATGTGATGCTAATTATTTCTATCTGCGATACAGGAATGGGAATGACCGCAGAGCAAGTTGATATTTTATACAACGAATACACTCGTTTTCATGAAAGTGATGCGCACCTTATTACCGGTACAGGATTGGGTATGCCCATTGTATACAGCCTGGCAGAAATGATGGATGCACATATTGAGCTGGAAAGTGAAGTTGGAAAAGGAACAAATATAGTTATCCATATACCACAAAAAATAGTTGATACTACAATATTAGGAAAAGAAACGGCTCTTCGTTTGCAACAACTTGAAACGGATGAATTAGCTTCAGCAAAGAAATTCAAATTTACACCGGAGCCAATGCCTTATGGCAGAGTACTTATAGTTGATGATGTAGAGGCTAATTTGTTTGTAGCCCAAGGTTTACTTTCGTTTTACGGCCTTAATATTGAAACTTGCACCAGCGGGTTTGAGGCCATAGAGAAAATAAAACAAGGCGAGGTGTACGACATCATATTTATGGATCATATGATGCCGGATATGGATGGTACAGAAGCTATGTTAACACTGCGAGATATGGGTTATCCTAAATCTATAGTAGCTCTTACCGCCAATACTATGATAGGTCAAGAAGAGGTATTTATAAAAAATGGTTTTGATGGCTTTATTTCTAAGCCTATTCAAACAAAACAGCTAAATGCTATTTTAATCAAACATATAAAAGATAAGCAACCACCGGAAGTAATTGAAGCGGCTGCTATAGCTGCTAAAGATACTTCTCCTTCAACTAGTCAAGATATTGACAATTATCAAAACAAAGGCGATTTAGTAGAAAAGTTGCGAACTGATTTTGCAAAAAATCAAAAAAATATAGCCCTTGACATAACTCAGGCTTTAAATACAGGAGATACCCAAACTGCTCATCGCTTGGCACACACACTTAAAGGTTTGGCAGGGCTTATCAAAGAAGATCAACTGGAACAAGCAGCAAAAGATGTGGAAAATTTATTGGCAGATGGTAAAATGCCGGAAAATAACCATTTACGTGAAATAGAGCATGAACTAGCTCGTGTTCTTGAAAGTATTGGCAAGCCTGAAATTGAATTGTTCTCTAATTACAAAGAATTGGACAAGGATAAAGCTATGGCACTGTTTGATAAACTTTATCCTCTGCTAAAATCCAGCAATGCTAATTGTTTAAGTTTGCTGGATGAGCTTCGTACAATTCCGGAGACAGCCATATTAATTAGGCAAATTGAAGATTTTGATTTTGCAATTGCATTAAAAACCTTAGATACATTGAGGTCAATATTGGTGGATTTTTAATAGACTTCTTGCATGGCCGGTTAACGCCAAAAGTCTATGATGGAAGGAATTAATAATGTGAGCATTTCTCGCCGGATCATAGTTTTGATGTTGGTATTTATTGTATTAGTTGGAGCAAATGTGTCCTCCTTGTTTTTTGCTATGCACGCTAATTACGAAGCAAATAATACCTTTGAAGAAAGATATGCCCTTTCTTCTGCTATGTATGAATTAAATTTGGCGGCAGCAGCTTTAACAAGACGGATGAGATTTGTTGCCATGACCGGAGGAGAATTTCATTATAATGCTTTTTGGGCTGAAATTGAACGCGATCGACCGGGACAGGCATTAGATACTTTTATATCCTTTAACGCCCCTCAAAATGAAATAGAACTTTTAGAGCAAATTTTAGAGCGAAGAGCACACATGAATGCTATTTCAGAAGAGGTTTTTCGCCTGCGAGCCATAGGAACAGAAGAGTCTTTTATGGAGGCTATTGATCTGGCTCATAGCGCAAAATTTATAAATATAGATATACTTTTTGAAGGAAAAATTCATGATTTAATGGCATTAACAGATATGCGCACACAAGAAATAATAGATAACCTCCTGCGTAAAGTCGAAATTTTTGAAACACTTATGATCGTTATTTCGGTAATATTTATCTTGGTAGGTATTTTAGGATTGATATGGTCTAATAAAAAAATCAAGATACTTGCTGTTATATTTGTTGTTATAGCCGGTGCAAATATATTTTTTACTATTTCTGCTATATTTTCAAATATAGAAATACGAGATGCTTATGAATTACAGACTACATTAGTTTTTACCCTCTATGAGATGGAAAGAGGGACAGAAACTTTAACGAGAACATCAAGAGCGTTTGCTGTACTGGGTGGAGAGCTTCAATATAATATTTATTGGGCAGAGTTAGAACTTGATAGATTCGGCATAGCCTTAGATACTTTTATAACATCTTTCGCCCCTGATAGTGAAGTAAATATGCTTGCAGAACTTGTACGCAGAATAACTTCACTTAGACAAGTTGAAACCTATGTAATGCAGTTGCGCCTTGCAGGATATGTAGATGAAGCTGTTGCCTTAGCTTTTAGTGGGGAATTTGCAACTCTTAGAATACCAATTAATGCCATGAATCAAGAACTTCGTGAAATAGTGAATGAACGTACGCAAGAAATGGTGAATGCTGCTCTTCATAGTTATAATGTTTTTGGTAGATTGCTAATTATTACTACATTGTTGCTTTTTATAGTTAGTTTTAGTGGTTTATTTATGAAATTAAAACAAACTAAGTCTATTGATACCAAGCCAACAGCAAATTTATATGTATTTGGAAGAATAAAAAATCTAACAATCGCAGCTAGGTTAGTTGCCTCTTTTACGTTAATTATACTCATTTTTATTGTATATGTTGCTATTGCAAATTATTTTAACACAATAATAGATAATTTAAACCGTCACAGCACTGATTTTATGTCAGTACGGATGGAAATTTTATTATCTTACCATCAGGAATTTACAGAAATGAGAAGGCTTTTAAGTGAATCTTTAATGAATCCGGAATGGTTGGAAGTAACAAGCATTAGCGAATCCCATCATCGTTTGACAATTTTAGCAGAAACATATAAAAATTCGATTAGGGCAGATCATATGTTTCCGGAAATGCCTTATGATAGCCGGATTTTTATTATGAATGAGATAATGACATATGTTAATACAATATATGAGCTTTATAATACAAATTTTTTATTTTCAGATAATATGAGTTTTCACAATGATGTGCTAAATTATGTAAGTGCTGCTGAAATTATGCTTCAAATGCTTCGTAGAATTGTCAGTATGAACCAAGAGATAGTAGTAGAAAACATTGAGAACTATCGAATTTGGTCAAATAATATTACTATTACTGCCCTTATAACAGCTATAATTTTGGCGTTGTTTCTAGCTTATTCCATGGTAAGAATCTTTACTCTCAAAATTAAAGCCATTGAGTCTGATGCTGCTTTGGTAGAACAAGGCAACTTTGAAGCCGCTTTGTTAAATGAAAAGACGGACGAAATATCTAAGATATTTACAAATTTAGTGAAAGTATTTACAGAGCTTATTGACGAAATTAATGAAGTTACCCTTAAACATGCAACAGGTAATACCCAAGTCCGTATAAATGCTGACCAATTTCATGGAGGATATCAACAAGCCGCCCTTGTTATCAACAAATTGATGGACACTGTCAACGAAAGCATAACAAATTTAAAAGCAGCAGAAGAACGTGCTCAAATCATGCTAAACGGAAACCCCATAGCATGTTATTTGATTGACGAACACTTTACAATTTTAGACTGTAACAATGGAGCAATTGATTTGTTTGGGTTTGCAAACAAGGATGAATCACTTGAAAAAAGCTATGAAATTTTTACTGCAAAAGGTTTTAGTAAATTCAAAAAACATTTTGATGTTGCCTTAATAGAAAAATACAATAAATTTGAATGGAATTTGGAAAAATACGATGGTACATTTGTGCCTTGTGCTTTTACTTTTGTACGCTTTACTTTAGAGAACAAACATGTTATTGCCGCATATATCCAAGATATGACTGTAATCAAACGGATGATGGAGCAACAAGAGCTGGTTCAAATAGCACAAGAAAACAGCCAAGCAAAGAGCAGGTTTCTTGCCAGTATGAGCCATGAAATACGTACACCTATTACGGCAGTATTAGGTATATCAGAAATACAACTGCATAACCCTGCTTTGCCTTTAGAGATAGAGGAAGCCTTTGCTAAAATATATAGTTCATCTAATACCTTATTAGGCATTGTTAATGATATCTTAGATCTTTCTAAAATTGAAGCGGGCAAGATGGAAATTTCTACTGAAAAATATGAAGTAACCGGCCTTTTAAGCGATGTAATTCAGCTAAACTTGGCTTTTTTAGGCAATAAACAACTTGATTTTGTTATTGACATAGATAAAAATATTCCTATTTACCTAACAGGTGATGAACTTCGTATAAAGCAAGTTTTAAATAATTTGCTCTCTAATGCTTTTAAATACACTGAAAAAGGTTATGTAAATTTTAAAATGCACATTACAAACGGAAACCAAGCAAATTATGTAAACTTGGTTATTATTATACAAGACACAGGCTGCGGAATGAGCAAGATGCAGCTGGAAGCACTTTTTGATGAATATTCACGTTTTCATGAAAAAGAAATTCGCTTTGAGCCGGGCACCAGATTAGGAATGCCTATAACACATAGCTTGCTTCAACTGATGAATGCTACAATTAGTGTTGAAAGTGAAGTGAATAAAGGTACGATTGTTACGGTTATTCTTCCGCAACAAGTTGAAACCCATGAAATATTGGGAGCGGAAACCGTTAAACATCTCAAAAATTTTAACATTAGCCCACACTTTGCAGTAAAAAGATTGTCTTTTAGCTCCGAATCTATGCCCTATGGACGTGTGCTTATAGTAGACGATGTAGATGCTAATATTTACGTAGCCAAGGGTTTAATGGAGCTATATCAACTACAAATTGATACTTGTATGAGCGGGCCTGCTGCTATAGAAAAAATTAAAAACGGAGATGCATATGACATTATTTTCATGGATCAAATGATGCCGGAGATGAGTGGCATTGAAGCTACTGCAATTATACGACAAATGAATTATGCTCTCCCCATTGTTGCATTAACAGCAAATGCATTGATGGGTCAAGCCGAAGAATTTTTACGAAATGGCTTTGACGGCTTTTTATCCAAACCTATTCAAAGCGCGCACTTAAACGCTATACTACACAAATTCATAAGAGACAAGCATAAAACAACAAATCACGCGGGGGATGACACAATAGAATACCGGAGTATAGATGACTACTTTAATGAACACTTGAAAAACTCCGGTGTTTACAGCAAGATATGCAAAGATTTTGCACGAAATAAAAAAAATATCATACTTGAAATAATTAACTCTATCAAAGAAAATGACCTTAAAACTGCCCATCGCTTGGTACATACATTAAAGGGATTGGCAGGGCTTATTGGAGAAAATCGCCTTTCCGGTATTGCTGAAAAGGCAGAAGCAGTATTTGTTGAAGGCAATGTTCCTACCGATTTAATAGACTTACTCAGTTTAGAAATGGAACGAGTGCTTGCTAAAATTGAAAAAAGATATCCTGCTGAACCCAGCTTGCAACACACAGACAAAACCCTGGATAAAGGTAAAGCAAGTGAAATTTTTGGCAGATTAATTCAATTATTAGAAACAAATAATGCTAAAGCATTGGAAATGGTAGGCGAGCTTGCAGAAATTCCACAAACAAATGATTTAATTAACCAAATTGAAGCTATTGACTTTGATATTGCATTACAAACTCTTGCAACCCTAAGAAAAACTTTAGAAGTATAAGAGCCTGTTAAAAATCTTTTTTTAACAGGCTTTTATACTTCTTATTTTTATGTGAATTTTACATGGAAGATTTCTTATGATAAAATAATTGGAAATAAACACTTATTTTAGCAGTAATAATTGAGGAGAATCTTCGTGGATAATTCTAATGTAATCATTATAGGCAGTGGGCCGGCCGGGATTTCGGCAGCACTATACACTGCTCGCTCCAATATCAAAACAACAATTATAAGCAAAAAAAAGGGAGCTTTGGCCACAGCAAAGGAAATTGAAAATTATTACGGATTTTCTCAACCTATATCCGGCCCGGATTTACAACAAAGAGGTATTGACCAAGCTAAACGGCTGGGAGTAGAAATTATTGCCCAAGAAGTTGTTGGTATAACTGATGATGAAAATGGTTTTACAGTAGAAACTTCTGAAGGTGAATATAACGCTAAAGTGGTTATTTTGGCTACAGGTGCTTCCCATACAAAGCCTAAATGGAATAATTTTAGCATTTATGAAGGTATGGGGGTAAGCTATTGCGCTGTTTGTGATGCTTTCTTTTTTAGAGAAAAAGATGTGGCTGTAGTAGGAAATGGATCCTATGCCCTTCACGAAGTTAAGGCACTTTTACCTGTAGTAAAATCTGTTACCTTATGTACTGATGGCCAACCTCCGGCAGAAGAATTTCCACCGGAAGTTACAGTGATAAATAAACCTGTAGAAGCTCTTGAAGGAGATACTACACTTTCGGCAGTGCGCTTTAAAGATGGTTCTACACTAAATACAAATGCACTGTTTGTTGCTATAGGTACAGCGGGCAGTTCAAACTTAGCCAATGCTATTGGTGCAGAAGTTAATAATGGTAACATTGTGGTAGATGCTTTTATGAATACAACCGTACCGGGCTTGTTAGCCGCAGGAGACTGTACTATGGGGATGAAACAAATTGCTAAAGCAGTATATGAGGGTTCTTTGGCAGGCACAGAAGCTATAAAGATAATACGAGAGGGATAATGTGAAAAGATCTGTCCGCATTAAGTGGAATTAGATCTGAAAGGGATAAAGGGGCAGGATAAAAATGATAGATGCAAACATGGAAACAATACAGGACTTAGATTCGGTTACAGGATTTTATGAGGCTCTATATCACGATCTTAAAACACCCATGACAATTTTATTCAATAACATAATAGCTTTGGAGAGAATAGATGGACTACCCAAAATTGCATTAGATTATTTAGAAGCAATAAAACGGTCAAGTTTCCGTATGGCAAAATTAGTAAGAGATGCAAATGATAGAGTAAGGCTAAGCCAAGGATTATTTGTTCCCCGTTATGTAATGACTGATGGCGTAGCATTAATTAAAAACATTTGCGAATCAGCCCATGTTCTAATGTTGAATAAAAATATTCGTATTGTATTTAGTAGCCCGGTACCCACATTTAAAATGGCAATGGATCAACAAATGTGGGAAAGAATTATCCTTAATCTATTAGCCAATGCAAAGGATTATTCTTATTGGGGTGATGAGATACACTGTAAAATAAATATAAAAGATGGTAATTTTTCTGTATCTATCAGAGATTTTGGAAAAGGCATAGCACCAGAGCTTGCAAATAAAATTTTCTTACGCTATAAAGGAGATACAGGGCGTGGTCTTAGGTCAGGATTGGGACTGTACATTGTAAAAGAGTTGTCAACATTAATGAATGGAGAAGTCCAAATTTACAATGCCAACCCGGGTACAGAAGTGCTAATCAATGTTCCGGTATTTCATACAGAAGAGCAGCAAGAGATAATGACAATAGATGACTTCTTTAGTGATAATATGATTCAGATGGAGTTGTCGAGTATATAATGTGATTATGCAAATATATTATTAGAAAGGTGAGGTGTGTTTGTCAGATTATTTTCAAATTGGAACAATAGTTAATACTCACGGCCTGCAAGGAGAGCTGCGAGTAATGCCTTCTACTGATGACCCCGGCCGTTTTGAGCTTTTGGATGCAGTAGAGATATTTTGGGATTCCGACAAAGTAAAATATACATTTGAAGGTGCCAGACTACACAAAACTTTAATAATACTAAAGCTAAAAGAAGTCAAAGATAGAACGGCTGCTGAAAAGCTGGTAGGCGGAGTGATCAAAGTACCTCGCTCAGAAGCTATTCCTTTAGAAGATAATGAGTACTATCAAAAAGATCTGCTGGATATGGCAGTAGTTACAGATACAGGTGAAGAACTTGGACAAATAGTGCAAATTATTGAGACAGGTGCTAATGATGTATATGTAGTGCGTCCTTCTAACGCAGAAGAAAGCAAAATAAAAGATTTACTTATTCCGGCTATAAAAGATTGTATACTATCCGTATCAGTGCAAGACAAATTGATGACTGTCCGCCTAATGGAAGGATTACGGGAACTATGAGTTTTCAACTTAGTTTTCATGTTTTAACTCTATTTCCTGAAATGATCCATCAAGCTTGCGGTCATAGTATACTTAAACGAGCAACTGATGCAAGTATTATTAATATAGATTGCATAAATATTAGGGATTTTGCTATTAACAAGCATGGTCAGGTAGATGACTATCCTTATGGCGGTGGTGCCGGTATGGTTATGATGGCACCTCCTATTTATGATGCTTTTGTAAACATAGGAAAACCTAACGCCCATTTTATATACATGTCACCACAAGGCAAACCTTTTAGCCAAGCAAAAGCATCAGAATTATCTCAAAAAAAAGATATCATTATACTATGCGGTCATTATGAAGGCGTGGATCAACGGGTATTGGACATTCTTTCACCTGAAGAAATTTCTATAGGTGATTATGTTCTAACAGGCGGAGAACTAGCGGCTTTAGTGGTAATTGATGCTGTAGCCAGATTGGTTCCGGGTGTGGTTGGAAAAAGTGAATCTATTAATAATGAAAGTTTTAGTGGAACGCTTGAAGGGATGTTGGAACATCCCCAGTATACACGTCCGCCAATCTTTAATGATATAAAAGTGCCTGACATACTTCTTTCCGGTCATCATAAAAATATAGAGGAATGGCGTAAAAATAAGGCATTTGAACGTACTAAAGCAATCAGGCCGGACTTGTTAATATGAAAAAAGCTACATCGCATCAAGCGGCATAAAATTCAGAAAAGGGAGATAGCTATGTCCACAGTTCAATATGAACCAAAAGAAGTTTTAAACTTTTTTGAAAAAATCAACCAAATACCAAGAGGATCAGGAAATGAAAAGGCCATAAGTGATTATTTGGTATCTTATGGCAAAGAAAAAGGCTTTGTTGTAAACCAAGATGAGGCTCTTAATGTGATTATCTACAAACCGGGAAGCCCCGGCAAAGAAAATGATCCACCACTTATACTGCAAAGCCATATGGACATGGTATGCGAAAAAAATGCAGATACAGTACACAATTTTTTAACTGATCCTATAGTTCACAGAATTGAAGGCGATTTTTTATATGCAAATGGTACCACTCTAGGTGCAGATAATGGGGTGGGCATGGCTCTCAGCTTGGCTATGTTAGACTCAGAAGATGCGATTCATCCGCCTTTAGAAGTAACTTTTACAGCAGAAGAAGAAACAACAATGAAGGGAATAGCTGCTTTAGACCCTAACCTGCTTAAAGCAAGGCGTATGATTAATATGGATTCCGGCAACGACACAACATTTTGTGTTGGATGTGCAGGCGGGGGACGAGTAGACTTTACTGTACCGGTTGTAAGAGAACCTTTAAATAATGGAATGGTATGCAGCGTGCTTACAGTGCGTGGGTTGTTGGGTGGACATTCCGGTGGAGAAATACATTTAGGTAAGGCCAACAGTATCCGTACCTTGGGCAGGGCGTTAACGGCACTAAAAAATGAAGGAATTAATTTCAAAATAGTTAGTGTATCCGGCGGATTAAAGGCGAATGCTATTCCAAGAGAAGCAGATGCTATAATTGCATTAAATTCTGAAGATATAGGTAAGGCAAATCAAATAATGTCTACCTTGCAAACAACTCTTCGTTTAGAATATAGAATCCCGGATCCCGGTATAGCTCTGGCTTTAATACCTACCCAACAGTATTCTGAGGTATTTACCACAGAAAGTGCCCAAAAAGTAATAAATGCTATGCTATTAATTCCCTACGGTGTTTTACACATGAGTTACGACATCCCCGGATTAGTTGAAACTTCAAATAATGTAGGCGTAATGGAAACCACTCCGGAGGGTGTGTCAATGGATCTGGCATTGCGTAGTTCGGTACCTACTCGCCGCTTATTTATACGTACTCAGATAGAAGCTTTAGCTGAATCAATTGGAGCCAAAGTAACATTTTCACATGGATATCCAAGTTGGACATATAACCCGGATTCTCCTCTTTTGGCCGCTGCAATCTCTAAATTTGTAGAGATATATCAAAAAGATCCTAACGTTGAAGCCGTTCACGCCGGCCTGGAGTGTGGATTTATGATGGAGAAATTTCCAAGCATGGATATTGTCTCATATTGCTGCAAAATTTATGATGCACATACTCCTAATGAGCATCTGTCTATATCTTCATTGGAACGAGTTTGGAAATATACCCAAGCATTGTTAGCAAGCCTATGAGGAAGAAATTAATAATAAGTTCAATAGCCGCTGCTTTATGCGTAGCGGCTATATTTTTGATTACTAATTCAAATCAAGCTGTTGGTAATCTTGAGCCTATAGAATCTCAAACAGAAACTCAAATAGAGTCTCAAATATATAGCTTAAACGAGATAGGCGAAGCAAAAGAGGCAGAAGAAATAAAAGAGATAGCAGAACAAAATAATCCGGAGTATCCAAGCGAACTCCATGAACCTGATGAAATAGATAAACTCATTAGCCAAATGAATATCTACGAAAAAATCGGTCAACTATTTATTGCCCGATTGACACATGATCAAAGGGCTATTAATTTGATAGAGAACTATCATATTGGCGGCTTTATCTTTTTTAGCGAGCATGTTTTTAATATCCCACAGGTGCAGCAAACGATATTGAATTTGCAAGAAGCGGCAGAAATTCCGCTATTTATAGCAGTAGACGAAGAAGGCGGAAGAGTATCACGAGTAGGGCGTTTGTTTGCGCAGGGGGGACATACTGCAACTGCTTTTGCCATTGGAAACACAAGTGATCCACAGAGAGCTTATGATTTCTATTATCACATAGGCCAAAACCTGACATATTTGGGCTTTAATATGAATTTTGCGCCGGTAGCGGATATTTGGACAAATCCGGCCAATACAGTAATAGGTGACAGAGCTTTTGGAACAGAGCCTGAGCTTGTAGCTGAAATGGTAGAAATGGCTGTACATGGTTTACGGTCTGCCGGTGTGCTGTCTGTAGTAAAGCATTTTCCCGGGCATGGGGATACAGTAGAAGATTCTCATTACAACTTAGCATTTTATCATCATGATAGAGAGCGGTTTAACCAAGTAGAAGCTATACCATTCCAAAGAGGTATTGAAGCCGGTACGGATGGAGTAATGATAGGTCATATTGCTACACCTCTGTTTGGAACAGGCAACCTTCCGGCAACATTTTCTTCTTATTTGATGGAACAAGTACTACGTACAGAGTGGGGTTTTGAAGGGCTAATAGTGACGGATGCATTGGATATGAGAGGGTTAACAAACTACTATACTCACGATGAAATAGTGATCAATTCGTTTATTAACGGAGCGGATATACTTCTTATGCCTACACACCCGGAACAAGCAATAACCGCAATGATAGAAGCTTACCATGAAGGACGTTTTAGCGAAGAACGTTTAAATGAATCCTTGCGGAGGATTTTAGAGGCGAAAAATCTATTTTAGCAGGCTATTTACAGAGGGGGAAATTATTTTAAATGAACATCCGCAACATTTGTTTCATCAGCATTTTTGTAGCAATGATTGCTACTGTATCGCAGTTAGCAATACCTTTGCCCGGTGGAGTACCTATTACTTTACAAACTTTTATAATTCCACTTGCAGGTGTCGTGTTGGGTTCTAAAAGAGGAGCAATCGCGGCATTTATATATGTATTATTGGGTGCAATTGGAGTTCCTGTATTTGCGGGCTTTACCGGTGGCCCGGGTAGTATATTAGGCCCTAGAGGCGGATTTATTTTATCCTATCCTTTTATGGCATTTGTTGTAGGGTTTGGTGCCGATACTGAAAAACGGCTCTTTTTAGTAATAGGATTGATTGTTGGTACCATTATCAATTTATCTATGGGCATGTTTCATTTTGCTTTTGTAACTGATAATACCTTGCAAAATGCTTTTTTTGTTGCAGTAGCACCATTCATTTTGATAGAAGCAATAAAAATGGTTTTTGTTTTCATTCTTGGACTTAAAATGCGTGAAATTTTAATAAAACTTGTTCACTAAAAATACAAGCACATTTTACGGCCTTTCCCATATGTTATCATCAAGAATTAATAAGAGAGAGGCAGGGATTTTTAATGAGCAATGTATTTGCATTTGCACCGGATTATCAAGAGCCACCACAATACGAGGTACTAGGAAATAAGATTGTATATATGGCTCCCTTTCCAAGCCCTAACCACAACCGCGCGGTAATCAATATAGCTTCAATATTCAGAGCCTACTTACGAGGTAAAACCAGTGAAGTGTTTGCTTCAGGCATTGATGTTTTCATGGAAGATGATACTGTCATCCCGGACATAATGATAGTTTGTGATAGGGATAAAATAAGGGATGATGGTATACATGGTGCGCCGGATTTAATTGTTGAAGTAATTTCTCCAACTACAATTAGCCATGATAAGCTTTATAAAATGGGGCTATACGAGCGGTGTGGTGTTAGAGAATATTGGCTGGTAGATACCAACAGCTTGTCGCTGGATATCTATGTGTTAAAAGACAGAAAGCTTATATTAAATTCAACCTATGGTATTGTTCCCTATTTTCTTGTTAATAAAATGACCGACGAAGAACGTGCCTCTGTTCTCTATTTCTTTTCTTCACCCACATTTCCAAATATGGAAATAAATTTATCAGAACTGTTTGATAATATTGTAGCGAAGTAAGATCCTGTCTAGGATCTTAAAAATATGCAATAGTCAGATAAAAACAATCCCAAGAGGTTCTGATTATGAGGGAATTCCTCCATAATCAGAACCTCTTTTCACATTTTTAGTGCATGACCAAATTAATATATATGTGGTAGAATATCTATACTAACGAAAAATTACTGTTTGCGGAGGGTAATAATGCAAAAACTACCAAAACACTATGATACAATCATCGTTGGCGCAGGGATAATTGGATGTGCCACTGCGCGGTTTTTAGGACAATATAACTTAAATATATTGGTGATAGAATCTCAGGATGATGTTTCCTGTGGAGCCTCCAAAGCAAACAGTGGCATAGTACACGCCGGTTACGATTGTTATCCGGGTACTTTAAAAGCTCAGCTTAACGCTGAAGGTGCAGCCATGTATCCAATTCTTGCAGAAGAACTTGACTTTCCCTTTAAAACTAACGGTTCTTTCGTACTCTGTTTTAACGAAGAGGATCATCATAAAATTATTGCTTTGTACGAACGAGGGTTGACTAATAACATACCCGATTTAAAAATTATTACCCACGAAGAAGCTTACAACTTAGAGCCTAATTTAGCCCCAAATCTCCATTCTGCTTTATGGGCACAAAAAGCAGGTATTGTATCTTCTTATGAAGCAAATATCGCATTTGCAGAAAATGCCGCAGTAAATGGTGTAGAGTTTTTATTGGAAACTTCCGTTATCAATATATCTCAAAAATCGAAAGAAATAGATTCAGCTCAGTCCTTTACTGTAGAAACTACACAAGGAACTTTTTTTACCAAAACAATAATTAATGCGGCAGGTTTAAAAGCAGATATCATTAATAACTATATTAACGATACTACTGAAACTATTTTGCCTCAACGCGGACAATATTATCTTTTAGACAATGCTCATAGAGGTTTTGTAACCCGAACAATATTCTCATTGCCGGGCTCTAAAGGAAAAGGCGTGCTGATAGCCCCTACTGTAGATGAAAACACCTTGATAGGCCCCAATGCAGAGGATAGCAACGATACTCAAACTACACGTTCAGGTTTAGACGAAGTTCTTGAAAAAGCAAAAATGTCAGTATCAAATTTGCCGATTCATGGACGAATAACAACCTTTGCAGGAGTACGAGCCAAACATGCCTCAAAAGATTTTGTGATAAACGAGCCAATTTCAGGATTTTTTAATGCCCTGGGAATAGATTCTCCGGGAATTTCTGCTGCGCCGGCAATTGGGAAAAAACTTGCGCAAATGGTTGCGGACAAGCTTAATCCCGGCTTAAATCCCGGCTATAATCCCGGGCGTTTGGGAATTAAGCGATTTAGCCGGCTTTCTTTTGCAGAGCAAGCCGCACTTATAAGTGAAAACCCTCAATATGGTCATGTAGTTTGCCGATGCGAGACAGTGACAGAAGCAGAAATTATTGATTCAATCCGTAGGCCAATAGGTGCCGGAGATTTAGCTGCCATCAAAAGGCGTACTCGCGCTCAAATGGGTCGCTGCCAAGGCGGCTTTTGTTCTCTTAAATTGTCAGAAATTTTATCAAAAGAATTAGGCGTAAGTGAGGAATACATATGGACTTGTTGATTGTAGGCGGTGGCCCTGCCGGGCTTTCTGCCGCCATTCGTGCTAAAGAAGAAGGAATTGAAAAAGTATGTATATTAGAGCGCAACACTCATTTAGGTGGTATTCTCAATCAATGTATACATCATGGGTTTGGATTGCATATTTTTAAAGAAGAATTGACAGGGCCGGAATATGCCCAACGACTTATAGACCGCGCAACAGAGCTATGTGTACAATTTGAATTAAATACAATGGTGACAGATTTAAGCAGCGATAGATTAGTGACTTGTATATCTCCAAAAGGAGCTAAGCAAATTCAAGCAAAGGCAGTCATTTTAAGCATGGGCTGTCGAGAACGAACCAGGGGAGCTTTAGGTATTCCGGGGGATAGATGCCGCGGAGTGTATTCTGCCGGTACTGCTCAAGCTTTGGTTAACATGAAAGGGATTATGCCGGGTAAACGGGTAGTAATCCTTGGCTCCGGAGATATTGGGCTAATTATGGCTCGCCGCATGACATTGGAAGGGGCAAAAGTATTAGGTGTCTATGAACTGATGCCATTTTCTGCGGGGCTTAAACGAAATATAGCTCAGTGCCTGGATGACTATGACATTCCTTTAAAGCTGTCTCACACTATTACAAAAATTGTTGGACAAAAGAAACTTGAAGGCGTATATGTAGCACCTGTAGATAAAAATCGTAATCCGATATTTGAAGAGGAACAGTATATTCCTTGTGATACCCTATTGTTATCGGTAGGGCTTTTGCCGGAAAATGAGCTTTCAAAAAAAGCGGGAGTGCATCTTTCATCTATCACCGGTGGAGCTGTTGTAAAAAGTGATTTGTCTACCAATATACCGGGAATATTCTCTTGCGGTAATGTACTGCATGTTCACGATTTAGCAGATGATGTGACTTTAGAATCCTATCGAGCCGGTTCTGCCGCTGCAAATTTTATTAAGCAAGGTAATCCCGGCCATTCAGCAATAAAATTTATAGAGGTACAACCCGGTTATGGCGTGAGGTATGTTACTCCCAATTTTGTGCAAGAAAATGAGCAAGTGGAGTTATTATTCCGTAGTGATGGAATTTATCGTAAGCCAAAGATAAGTATATACGATGGTGATCGGTCGGTTAAAACTATCAAGAAGTTGATAGTTACACCCGGAGAAATGGAAAAAATTAAGATATCAACCGAAGGCATGAAAAGTTGTACAGTGCTTATTGAAAATAGTGAATAGCTAAATACTTTGAAGAGACAGTTATGTACATGCCCCGCTACATTAGTGAGGCATGTACATTTTTATTTTCGCGAAGCAGTGAGCCGTTGGGCAAGCTTGCTTGCACATTCGACGAACGCCGCGAGTGAACAGATTTAACACCTCGCGGCTTGCCGCACAGTGTTAAACCTGTTCACTACGTGCAATTGCGGCAACCTCTGGGCATTCCCGATTCTACTCTGAGTCCTGACTGTATATTTGTTGATCGTGATAATGAAGTACAGTTTTCCGTTGAATGGTATACGCTTCCATTACGCACCCAAAACACGATATCTGTTTGTTGTTGCGGATCAATGGTTGCGGGGGTCGTAACAGAAAGTGTTGGAGTTGTCACAGGCATCAATTGGATTGGAAGTCCATCACCTATAAGTTGTAAAAGCATTTCCAAATCAACAGGGTACTCATTTGCATACGCTGACACTAGATTGTCGAATGTCAATAACATAGAGATATCATTTACTGAAATTTCTAATTCCCATGCTTCCCCATTCCAACTAATAGAACCTGAAAAAGCCTCTGTAGTAGCTTCGTCATACGATGTTGCTGTGCCGGTATTTGCAAAGACGGTAATTGTACCAATAGCTAAAACTAAGGCAAGTGTGAATACGCTGAAAAATTTTTTCATATTTGTTTATCCTCTCATAATTTGAGTTGTTTTTTACTCCTCAAAAGTTGTTTTTTCTCCGCAATGTTCGCAAAATTTTACAGGTCGTTGAAAAGCAGATGAACATTTTGTGCAAGTAACAGGCCCTTTACCGCATTCTGCGCAAAAATTTCCGGCATTATTATTTCCACAGACACAAATCCATGTATCTGTAGATTTAGAATTTGAACTAGCCCTATTATTGGGAGTGTTCCTGTTTACTGTTCGGTTTATACTTCTAATTGTATTATTAACACTTCTGCTTGTTCTTTCAATTTTATTGACTTTTCTATTTATATCTCTAAACAAATTCATAATTAGCCCTCCAAAGAATGATTTTAATAACCGGAAGCTGTATTCATAGGCATATCTGATAGCCTCATTACATTGTCTTTAAATGTATCATAAAAATTCACTTTCATCAATATAAAGATTTTGATTTTATAGTTCTTTATGTGTGATCGTTTTTGCGAATCAGTGAGTTGTTTATTAAGTTTACTACAGAGTGGTTCACTGTTTACGCTTTTCGCGCAAAATCAAAATCTTTCCGATTATTAGCTGCACTGCCTGAATAAAAAGCATCCATGTAATGATTGAAGCATAAGGATTGTCTCTTGCACTTAATAACCGGACAGCATAAACAAGGAAAATAGCTGTTGAAATAGCTTTCATAACAAGATTACTTTTTTTTGAATGTGCAAAATTTCGTTTGCTGACCGGAGCTAAAGCAATGTTAAGTAGTATTGATAACAAGAGCAAAGCTTCCATCATGCCATGCATAACACTGACATCCGGCAATACAAGAATCACTGCCGCAAAAATAGCAAACGAAAGAATAACACAATATCTATATTTTTTAAAATGAAAACCGCCGGAGAATAAACGGACACTCATTAATACACCAATTACAATAAGAAATTCTGTCATCCTACCTATGTACGCAAAAAATATAGCAAAAAGAACAAATTCCATTGTGTTTAAAAAGATTACTTCAAGCATGTACCGTAGCTTAGCAGCATCATATTTGCTAAGTTCCATGTTTGCTTCTGCATATCTAACTAATTTACCAACTACAAGTTCCATCCCCGCATTCCTTCCCAGAATTTTACAACAATATTAGATCTCTTGCATAGCATAACCGGGCAATTCTTGTTTCATGCTACAATAGTTAATCTTATATGTCAAGATTATGTTAGAACTACAAGATTTGTGTTGATCTGTTTGCTTTACTTTTATGTAAAATTTATGATATAGTTTCCGGGTAATGTATTGTGGGAAAGTGTACCCTCATTGTTGCATAAAGTATAGATATAGCAATATGAACTCTTAGTAACCGGTAATCGGTACGCTGTAAACAGGAAGGAGAATTTGAACATGAGAGTGTATAATTTTTCGCCGGGGCCGGCCACATTACCTGTGGAAGTCTTGGAACAAGCAGCTAAAGAAATGGTGGAATACAAAGATTGTGGCATGTCTGTAATGGAAATGAGCCACCGTTCCAAAATGTACGAAGAAATACATGAAGAAGCCGAAATTCTGTTAAAAGAACTGATGGAGATTCCCTCTAACTACAAGGTGCTATTTTTACAAGGCGGAGCATCCCAACAATTTGCTATGATCCCTATGAATTTATACAAAAATGGCAAAGCAGACTATGTACTTACCGGTGAATGGGCTAATAAAGCTTGCAAAGAAGCTGCTAAGATACTTAAAACTACAGTTATTGCTACTTCTGAGGATAAAAATTTTTCTTATATCCCTGATATTAAGGAATTTTCTCCTGATGCAGACTATATTCATATCACCACTAATAATACAATTTGCGGTACTCGATTTTTAAAAATACCTGATACCGGAAACATCCCTTTAGTAGCTGATATGTCCTCGGGTATATTGTCTGAAGTATTTGATGTTTCCAAGTTTGGCTTAATATATGCCGGAGCACAAAAAAATATAGGCCCGGCAGGACTCACTATTGTAATTATTAGAGAAGATTTACCGGAAAATGAGTATGCTTCTAAATTGCCCTCCATCTTCCAATATAAGGTTCATGCCAAAGCAAATTCCCTTTTTAATACTGCCCCAACGTACAGTATTTATATGGCAAAACTCTGCTTGGAATGGCTAAAAAATCAAGGCGGAGTAGCGGGCATTCAAAAAGTGAACGAGGCAAAAGCTAAGTTAATGTACGACTTTTTAGATAATTCCCCTTTATTTAGTGGCATCGCTGATAAAAAATATCGCTCGCTAATGAATATCCCTTTTACTACCGGGGACGATGCTAAAGACAAGGATTTTATAAAAAAAGCTGCTGAAGTTGGACTTGTAAATTTAAGCGGCCATAGATTAGTTGGCGGACTTAGAGCCAGCATATACAATGCTATGCCGATGGCAGGTGTTGAGAAACTTGTTAATTTTATGAAAGACTTTGAAACCGGTGAGGGGCAAGGCTAATGTATAAAATTCTAACATTAAACAAAATCGCAAATTGTGGACTTGATGAACTTCCCGATACTCAATTTTCTATATCTGATGATGAAAAAAATCCAAATGGCATTCTTGTGCGTAGTGCTGTTTTAGCACAAGAAAATTTAAACGACGGGCTTCAAGCCATAGCACGTGCAGGAGCCGGAGTTAATAATATTCCTGTGGAAAGCTGTGCTGAAAAAGGAATCGTTGTATTTAATACTCCCGGAGCTAATGCCAACGCCGTTAAAGAACTTGTAATGGCAGGATTGTTTCTTTCCAGCCGTGATGTTATTGGCGGGATCAACTGGACACAAGGGCTTCTTAACCGGACAGGGGTAGCAAAGTTAGTGGAAAAGGGCAAATCTCAATTTGCAGGGCCGGAAGTAGCCGGCAAAAACCTGGGAATTATCGGCCTGGGAGCCATTGGCGTACTTGTAGCCAATGCTTGCCGTCATTTAGGTATGAGCGTTTTTGGGTATGATCCTTATATCTCGGTAGATGCAGCTTGGGGCTTATCTCGGGGTGTTCGTAAGGCTTCAGACTTGGACAGTATGCTTGCAGGATGTGATTATATTTCTATACATGTACCTAGTAACACGGAAACTAAGGGCATGTTTAACAGTGACCTCTTTGCAAAATGCAAAAAAGGGGTACGAGTGCTTAACTTTTCACGGGCAGAGCTGGTGGATAACACTGCTATTAATGAGGCAATTAATAATGGTATTGTATCTTGTTATGTAACAGATTTCCCCACAGAAGAATTGCTGGGCAACGATAAAATTATTACAATTCCGCACCTTGGAGCCTCCACCCCGGAATCTGAGGATAACTGCGCTACAATGGCGGCGTCTCAGCTTCGCGAATACCTTTTATATGGCAATATCAAAAATTCCGTTAACTTTCCTGACTGTGAAATTCCATTCGTAAATAAAAAGCGAGTGTGCGTAATTCACAGAAATGTAGCCAGGGTAGTAGGGCCTATTACTACTTTGTTTGCAGATAGATCCATTAATATTGATAACATGCTTAACAAAAGTAAAAATGAGTATGCCTACACAATGTTAGATGTAGATGCTGCCAATGTAGAAGGCATAGAAGAAGAAATCCTTAAAATAGATAATATACTAAAAGTACGGGTGATATAATGAGCGTTACCATTAAACCTTTTTGTGCTTTGCGACCTAAGCCGGAAATGGCCAAGGATGTAGCGGCATTGCCTTACGATGTAATGAACACAGAAGAAGCTAAAACAGAGGCAGCAAACAAACCTTACTCATTTTTGCATGTAGATAAAGCAGAAATTGATTGTCCGAAAGGCACAGATTTGTATAGCCCTGTTGTTTATACCAAAGCTAAAGAAAACCTGCAAAAGCTTGCTGACAATGTACTTATTAAAGATGAAAAGCCCATGCTTTATATTTATCAGTTAACAGCTAACGGATGTACTCAAACCGGGCTGGGTGCTTGCGTTAGCGTGGCAGAATATGAACAAGGGGTAATCAAACGTCACGAATTCACCAGGCCGGACAAAGAGCAAGACAGAATCAACCATATGTTAGCATGTAGCGCACATACAGGGCCAATCTTTATGGCATATAGGGATTCTGCTGATTCAACTTCGCCGCGAGCTTTAATGTCAGAATGGATTGCAACAAATAAGCCAACCTATGACTTTATTGCGGATGATGGGGTAAAACATGCTCTTTGGGTTATAGAAGATGATATGGTACAAGAAAAGCTGATAAAAGCTTTTGAAGATGTGCCTTGTATCTACATTGCTGACGGACACCATCGCAATGAAGCGGCACGCAAGGCCGCAAATGCAAATTCACCTGAAAGTCTGTTTTATTTAGCTGTAATCTTTCCTCATGATGAATTGGCTATTATGGATTATAATCGCGTGGTTAAGGATTTAAATGGGCTGGATAAATCTGAATTTTTATCTGCTGTTAAAAAAATTGCTATGGTACAAAAAAGCCCCGCTCCTGTAAAGCCAACTTGCAAAAACGAAGTTGGAATGTACATGTCGGGACAATGGTATCAGCTTGCAATTGATAAAGGCGAAACCACGGATATTACAGGTCAGTTGGATGTATCTATTCTACAAAATAAAATTCTTTCGCCAATCCTTGGAATACAAGATCCTAAAGCGGATGCCCGTATAGATTTTGTAGGCGGCATTCGTGGAACTGAGGAATTGGAACGCCGCGTAAATAGTGGTGAAATGGCTGTAGCTTTTGCCTTGTATCCTACTTCTATGGAAGAACTTATGGCTGTAGCAGATGCAGACCAAATTATGCCGCCAAAATCTACATGGTTTGAACCTAAGCTAAGAAGCGGATTGTTGGTACATGTTTTTTAACGTGAGTTTGACGAAGGCACACCTCTTTAGAGGCTGAGCAACCAAAAATCCCCCAAAGTGCTTTACTTTGAGGGATTTTTACAATTATAGTTTGAAATATGCCACCAACTGCTTTAGAAATTCGGCTTGTGAGTTTAGCTCTTGCGATGCCGCTGCCGTTTCTTCGGAAGCAGACGAATTACTTTGCGCTATCTTGAATATTTGTGCAAGTCCCTCACTTATTTGTGCAATTGCTTCCGCCTGCTCTTTTGAAGATATGGAAATGCTGCCTATGAGTGCCGATACTTCGCCAGCGTTTTTTACAATCATGTCTAATGATTGCGATGTCGCTTCTGCAACCTTTCCCCCACCTTCTACACGGCTATTTGAAGTTTCTATAAGCCCTGTAGTCTCGGTTGCGGATTTTTGACTGCGTCCGGCAAGATTGCGCACTTCTTCTGCAACCACACTAAAGCCTTTGCCATGTTCACCCGCTCTTGCGGCTTCTACTGCGGCATTAAGGGCAAGCAGATTTGTTTGAAACGCAATACCTTGAATGTCTTTGATAATCTTAGAGATTTCGCCTGACGATTCCTTGATTTGTGACATTGCTGTCAACATATCCTTCATAGAAGCGTTTCCTTCTTGGGCATTAACTGTAGATTTATTTGAAATTTCGCTTGCTTCCATTGCATTATCGGCATTTTTGCGTGTTTGATGGTTGATTACATCAATAGTAACATTAAGCTCTTCTACAGAGCTTGCTTGTTCTTGCGCACCGTTTGCCAATTCTGATGCACTTGCAGAAATTTGTTTAGCTCCCGATAATACCTGTTCGGATGCGGTTGCAATATCAGACATTGTTTTGTGAAGCGTTACGGAAATGTTGTTAAGTGACTCCTTAATAGGGGCAAAGTCGCCCACAAACTGACGTGTGATTTCGGTTGTTAAATCACCCCGTGCAATTGCTGCTGAGTCCTTTGTTATTTCGTCAATATAAGCATGTATTTCTGTAAGCATATTATCTACTGCGGAAACAATGTTATTAAACACTCCTTCGTAAGCAGTAGCATTAGGATTAAAGCCCTCTTCCGTGATAATTCTGTCAAGCTTATCAAGGTTAAAGTTTCCTTTTTGCATCTCGTTTATACAAATTTCTATAACAGCGATAGGAGTAGCAACGGATTTGGCTATATCATTAAGCCCATCCATGATTTTTCTCCAATCGCCATTATATTTACTTGAATCAATTTTGAAATTTAAATCCCCCTTATTTGCTATTGCATTAATCATGGCATTTACCTCGGTGCTAATACCCTTCAAGTTAGCAATAACGGCACGCATGGCCTGTGCTTGTATTATTAATCCGCCCGGCATTTCGTTTATTTCTATATCAAAATCGCCCTCGCCAATGCTACTAAGCACTCTGCACACATCTCTAATATTTGCTATTTCATCGTCCATTATATAATTAATGCTTTCTACCATTTCTTTAAAAGAATTATGGTACTTGTTTGCGTCAACTCTATAATCCATATTACCAAGGGTATTATACTCATGTTTTATACTCGACAAGTCCTGCACTATGGATTTTATGACATTCATAAGCTCGCTAATGCGACGAGTAAGCATACCTGTTTCATCATTATTTCTTGTTTTGATATTTATGTTAAGATTGCCGTCCGCTACACTGGAAAGAGCAGACACAACTTCGTCTATGGGTCTGGTAATGTTGCGTGTTATTACTAATGAAATAGCTATACCCACAACCATAGTTATTGCTGCCAGTATTGCAACTACCAAAGTAGTGTTTATGGCGAAATTTGACATTTCATTACCAATGGCATCCATACGGGTTTGTGTAAGTTCAAACATTACCATAAATTGCATACGTATAGCATCGGCTATAATATTATTTGCCGGAAGCAAAGCCAAAACTTGTTCATAATTATCGGCTCTTGCTGCTACAAAAGTAGGATTTGTAACATGCCTCAAGTAATCAGTAATCAAACTATTCAAAAATTCCGCTTCAGCCAGTAGTACATTGCGTTCCGTTGGGTCTATTTCAATATCACGCCAAAGGCTTTGTTTATATTCGTCTAATGTGTTTTGTAAATTATTGTGCATAATGTTAAATTCATTTTGCAATATGTCAACAGCAGCAACATTGCCGGTCACAAAAGAAGCCTGTAAAACAATCCGCCGTAAATCTAACAATTCTACCTCTAAATCACGCATAGTTGAATATCTGTTGTTTGGATATTCCAGCACATAAGTATAACTATTATTTACTTGCAAAATACTAACAATGCCCATAATCGCCCCCTTCCTAATATTCAATGTAGTCTGACATTTGGTACATAGAATCCCAAATATCTTGAAGGAAACCATCTACAGCAAAAGTTGGAAGGAAAAACGGTCTTGCGTCAAAAGCATCTCGGATTGTAGCGATATATTCATTGTTAAACTGTATATCTGCTACTACATCCGAAAGTCTGTGTAAAATCGCATCATCTGTTCCCGGCGGAAATGCAAAAAAATATGCACGACCCATAGCTGCACCGGCTAACCCCATATCTTCAACAGTGGCAACATAGCGGAAGTTAGGGTTGCGCCGCTCGGCACTTACAAGAAGAGGTACTAAATCTCCACTTTCAATAAATGGACGAAACACTGCATAAACACCTATAGCAAGTTCAATTTCATCATTGATTATAGCTTCTGCCATAAGGCCGGCACCTGCCATGCTTACAGGGGTTAAACTAAAACCTCCGGCAAGTTCCATTTTCCGCAGTACAAAAAACGAAAAACCCGGCATAGTTGTAGCTACTCTGTAGCCGCCTGGATTAGCCCTTGCTCTTGCAAGAAAATCAGCAGCATCTGTAAAGCCAAATTGGGTTCCTGCTACTAAAACAGTTGCGTTATCGAAATTGGAAATGTTCGATATAGCGAAATCTCTCCAATTTAGGCTTGTGTTGCCTGATATTACATTAGTAAACATGTTGCCGGTATGGTAAAACAGCATGGTGTATCCATCGGGGGTACTACTGTTTACATAACTTGCGCCGTATGTACCTGCGTCACCGGGTATATTAACCACCTCAAAGGGCACACCAAAATATTCCGACAAAAATGGTGCGTAGGCACGGGCATAAAAATCTGTATCACCTCCCGGCGCAAACGGAACAACAATAGTCACCGGGCGCGTAGGCCAATTAGTGTCGGAGACTCTATTATTAATTGCTGTAAATCCACCATCAGTAGGTTCTTGTGTGTTTTGTCTGCCACAGCCAACGAAAACCCCAAAAAATACAATAACTAATAATAAAACCATTTTTTTGTTCTTAGTACGGTTTTTAGATTGCTCCATAAAATTTTTCCTCCCGGAATATGGTTTCAGCCTATATTTTTTGAAACGCTATGCGCTCGTTGCCATTTTCTATCCATATAATTCCGCAACGCACAAAGTTTAGTTTATCCATTAATTTTAGCATGGGGACATTATCCGGATGTGTGTCTATGCGAATGTTATTGATTTGCTGAAAGCACCAATTTAAACAAAATTCGCCTACACCTTTAACTTCCGGTTTATCAGTTGTACGGGCTATACGATGTACTACCCCATAAGGCGTATTGGAATCTATCCATGCGCCTTCTATTTTTTCGTAAGTAGGATCCGGCTCAACATTAAAAAAGAACACAGCCAAGATTTTTTCGTTTTCTTCTTGGCTGTTATCTTTTAGTGTACATACATAACTTTTGCCGGCGTGTATATCTGCCTCTATTAGCGTTTGAGGAGGATGGACAGTTCCCCATTGCTCCGGGTTATCATTTTCAATCATGAATGTTCTCGCTTGGGCGTAGATGTCCATTACAATGGGCAAGTCCGGCATGGTCGTTTTCCTTATGGTTATTGTATTCATTGTTTACTGTTATTCATCTCCTGCTTTTGAGTTTTTTTGTACTCATTTAGTTTGTTTATATTCTACTCAACTATCAAACTTTTAGCAAGGTTTGCTTATAAATATTAAATGTCTCATGAATGATGATTACCTTCGCCAAGTTTTGGCCTGTTTATGAAACGACCGTGGCTCATGTTTAAAGTACGCTTGACGGTATCCTTTGTTTTGTGTATCATAGGTTGTGTGCATTTAATGTACTTTTGCATTAACGTTACCGCTGGAGGGAGGGTAGTTCATGTCAGAG
>Ga0123355_10001522_pt1 | contig 32339 bp, 20 predicted proteins | sample TergutEmb28metaG_3_FD_89872 | JGI IMG/M metagenome (GOLD analysis project Ga0123355, IMG submission 89872) | Embiratermes neotenicus P1 segment gut microbial communities from Petit-Saut dam, French Guiana - Emb289 P1 | ecosystem: Host-associated > Arthropoda: Insects > Digestive system > Gut ...
GCTAGGCAGGTTCGACTCCTGCACCCTCTACCAGATTTTCGCGCCGGTAGTTCAACGGATGAGAACAGTTGGCCTACACCCAACAGATGCGGGTTCAACTCCCGAACGGCGCACCAGGCAGGATTAGCTCGAAGGTCGAGCCCGCGATCGATAATCGCGAGGTGTTGGTTCGATTCCAACATCCTGCACCACTTTGCGTTGAGTATGGGTGACTGGCAGAGATGGCTGATGCACTCGCCTCTTAAGCGAGACCAGGCTGGTTCGATTCCAGCGTCACCCACCAGATTTTGCGGGATGGGCAGATATGGATATGCACTCGCCTTTTAAGCGAGACGAAGCAGGTTCGATTCCTGCATCCCGCACCAAGTAAGACGAAGAGGCGGCATAGCATAACGGACCAATGCGCCGAGCTTCTACCTCGGATGATGAGAGTTCAAATCTCTCTGCCGCTTCCAACCTGGGGATGTGGTCCAACGGACCAGGGCGCAAGGCTACGAACCTTGAGATCAGAGTTCAATTCTCTGCATCCCTACCAGACTCAGTTTGGCTCGCGTGGTCTAAGGCATGATGACGCTTCGGTCCTAACGAAGAGATCCGGGTTGGATTCCCGGCGCGAGTTCCAGAGGGGTGGGTAGTGTAACCGAACAACACGGTAGCGTCCGAAGCTGCAAATCCGGGTTTGACTCCCGGCCCGCCCGCCACGTGGGTATTGACGAATTATGGGAATGATGTAAAGCGCACCCTGTCCAATCTCTCCCCCTGGCCCAGAGAAACCCACGTACCAGACGGCTCCCCAATTACCGGATGAAGTTATTCCTGGCGATGCATTGAAACACTTCGAACAACCGCGCACTTGTAAGGAGCCTCTCTCAGTTGAGCTTCACTATCCATACATCGGTGCGCGGATCGCCGTCTTCCTTCGTGACTCCGACCTGACCGTCCCAGCTCGAGGTGAACGCAAAGAAGCGTCCATCGAGCGAAAGATTGCCGAGGGGCTGAGTCCAAAAGAATTTCGGATTCCAGACCGCCCGATTATGAGCAAATCGCCAGACCGTCGATGCGAGCAGATCGGTTTCGATGCAGAAGACTTCGCCGTCATAGGGCTGCTTGACTGCCATGCTCCCGGTAGGATTGTAGGCGGTGCCGCATACGGGAAAATCAGTATTCAAGCGCCCATCGTTCCACGCGAAGTTTAACTCCATTCCCCAATAGTGGGGCAGGGGCATGGGATTGATTAACTGCGTATAGTCTGGAAGGTCCCCTAACGGCCTCCTTAAGGTGTTCATTTCATCGATCGCACCGGCACCGTTGATGTAGGTGTCATATCCGACCGCTCCATAACCCCCGCAATGCGGCCCCTTATGATCAAAACAGGACACGACGTTCAAAGAGCTGGTGTCCCAGATGTAGAATCCGCCTCCCACCGTAATCCGCATGTATTGTCCATTTCCGGAGATCTTTGAATGACCGTACAGGAATCTGTCTGGAGTACTAGCCTGTCCTGCCGGTCCCCATGCCCCGCCAATCTGACCCGTCTGGGTGTTGTACCAACGGCATCCGAGAGTCCGGTCATAAACAATCACAAAAGGACGGTAGCTCGCCCCGCTGCCGCCGGCGGAGATCGAAATGCGATTGTCATCGTCCGATACGGTCAGATCGGAGCTTGTTACCCGCGGACCTGCCACCAGCGGAGGCTGGGTGGCACAGTTTGTCGTGTCGTAAAGCTCGGAAATCTGCGCGGTCGAGAAGCGATAGGTCGCGATGGCCAGGGACTTCTTCAACTGGGTTCCGTACATTAGATCAGGATCCTGAAAGCTGAAGGTTGGAGACGCGTTCAGTGGTACGACAAGCCCACCTCCCGGGCCCGCACCCGGAAGAGAGCCTAGAGTCATCGTGGCAGGATCAAATGCGAAGGCCAGAATTGTGCCGCTGTAGCCAGATATCACGAAGAACTTTCTGTTATCCACACTCCACTCATTCTTGTCCTGGGGAGGGTTCAGAAAGAAACCGTTCGACCCCTTAGGGTCCATATTATTATCGGTCACCCGAACCAGCTGAGCTCCAAGGTCGGGATCTGTAAACACGGTATTCGCAGGCGGCGGTGCCATCGGTGTTTTCGGATAAAACAGACGATTGGTAATGGCATCGGGATAGGGACGGATGCCCTGCCCCCACAGACATACTGCCATGACCGCAATGGCAGCTTGCACCAGAAGAACTCCACGGATTGGCACGGCGACCTCCTCGGAATTAACCATTGGACACCAACTGCCTCGTCGATTTGTCGATTGTACCGGGGCCGTATCGTTGATGAAAGAGATTAATCGCTCACAACCCCTGCCACAAGGGTCTTTGGTCCGGTCCGCTATGGGCTGGGAGAAGCCGTCTCTGGCGGACTCTTCGGGAAAGATTCGACCCTCGAGCAGTCAGCTCCAACTGTAAAAATTGTCAGAACCCGTCTCCCTCGCGTTCTACACCTGCCGAGCCGTGCGGCAATAAACGAGGGTGGGTCTTGGCCGCCGTTTCCCTCTTCCTTGTCTCGCGGCCATCGCTATCTGCCAGTTCGTTGTTGCTTCCGGCTCCCGTGTTGTCCACACTTCCGGCACATCCGCACATAGTGACTTGCGCAGAACAGCATGAAATCGACTCTCATCTGGCCGCCCGATCATAGCTTAGATGTTGCAACCTGATCTCGCGCAGCTTGAGAATGTGCTGTTTGCTTAATGGTCGCTGCTTACCTAACAAGTGCGTGACCAGGGAAATCTTGGCAAAATGTTCGACTGTTTCCATGTTCATATAAGCACTCAGTAAGTTTGCCCCGCAGGTAACAACCCCATGGTTTGCCATGAGGATGGCATCGTGGTCAGCCACCAGGGGCGCCAGCCTCTCCGTAAGTTCGGGAGTGCCTGGAGTTCCATAATTTGCAAGCGGCACCGAGCCTAACGTCATAACAATCTCGGAACACAACGCACGGTCAAGTGGAATCCCGGCCACCGCATAGCCTGTGGCCGTGGGAGGATGCGCGTGCACCACCGCGCCGACATCGGGACGACCCCGGTAAATGAACAGGTGCATCGCAAGCTCGCTGGATGGCTCGCGCAAACCCTTCACCTTCTTCCCGTGGCGATCCACAACCACCAGGTCTTCAGGCGCCATCAATCCCTTGCTCATCAAAGTCGGCGTGCAGAGGACATTACCGTTGCTCAGACGCAGCGATAAATTGCCATCGGTTGCCGCAACGAGGCCGTTCCGATGAAGCAGCCTGCCGAACTGGACAATCTCGTCTCGGTGCTGTTGTTCGGTCTTCATACCTTGCAGCGGCAGCACGGGACGTTTCGTAACTGTCTTCATGCAACCTATTCCACTTCTCGAATTAGAAATCTAAAATAGGAACGCCGAGCCGTTTCTCGTTTCTCCCTTGGGACCCACTTCGATTGCACCAACTACCACGATGCTGCCGCTAATGGCCACGGAATAACCAAAATCGTCATATGGTGCCCCAGAAACCTCAGTCAGCTTGGCGGTTTCGGTTGCATTGACCCAATCGGTTGGCGGCTTGACGAACACGTAAGCAGCGCCCTGACTTTTGTTGCCTCCGACGGTAGCGTAAGGTGCTCCAAGCACCACGGTGTTGCCTACGATAGATGCCGAAAAGCCGAGGTGGTCCCCCGCCGCACCGTCCGACGCGGTTAATACCGCGTTCGGGGCCATGTCAGTCCAGCCGCTGGTCGGCTTCACGAACACAGTGGCCTCCCCTTGAGATTGCTGGCTCCCTACCTTGGCCCCAGACAGCCCGGCCACCACGGTGTTGCCACTGATCGCCACCGAGTTTACAGGGTAGGTATTCCCGGCTGCGGGCACGAGCTTGGCAGTTTGGGCCATGTTTTCCCAGCCGGTCGCCGGCTCGACGTAAACAAATGACGTGCCTCGGGTTTCTGCGGCGACGACAACGTCACCGCTGATGGAGACGCCCCCACTCCCGAGACCTGTCGCGTTGCTTCCGCTGGTTGTCAGCTCGGCAGTCTCGGTCATGTCCTTCCAGCCACTCCCTGGTTTTACGAACACATACGCCGCTCCCGGCGACACAGAGGATGTTTTGGTCGGCGCACCGACCACGACGGTGTTGGCGGTCATCGACACCCGCAAGCCAAAAAAGTCCGCTGCTACGCTGTCGGAAGGAGTGAGTTTGGCGGTCTCGGTCATATCGGCCCAGCCATTCGGCGGCTTGACGAACACATACACCCCGCCCGGCGCTTGCCCCTCCACGGAATGGGGTGCTCCGGAAACTACTGTGTCGCCACTGATCGCGACAGAAGTACCCAGGTCGTCATCAACTTTCCCGTCCGAAGCCCAGAGCTTGGCCACCTGCGTCATATTTCCCCAGCCCGTGGATGGCTTCACGAATACATAAACGGCACCCGCGTCGTCTACGTTATTGACGGCGGCGTCTTGTGAACCGACCACTACCGTGTTACCGCTGGCGGCGACGGAATAACCGAATTCGTCGTAGTATTCCCCGTCTGAGGCGGTCAGCTTGGCCAGTTGTATAAAGGGATCAATCAGAATCGGGTAGCGAGCACCAGTGTCCGAGACTCTGACCAGCAATTGTTGACCCTGCAATTCAATCCACGTTCGCAGGGGCATGCCGCTGGCGTCGCAGGCGATCAGTCCGCCGTAGCGCAGCTCTGGCTGTCGACCATGATCGCTCAAGGTTAAGACGGTCCCGCTCCGATCTACTGTAGCAGCCGTATCTCCCGACATCGCCAATGCGATTGTCAAGGGCTGACTGTTGCCGCGTGGCCGTGGCTCATATACTGTAAAGCCCTGCTCGAGGCCCAGCGGGCCGTTTACATACCATTCAGTTAATGCCTTGTGGCTGTACTCCATTCGGTTGAGGTGCACTTCTGGAGTAACCCCGTCAATTGCCTTAAGATCGTTGCCAAACCCGAAGGCGCGTAATCGCAGTTTCCAGGTCGTACGCCCCGTGTGTACGGCAACGCCCCCCGTGTCAAAATCTGCGATCAGGTGATGCCGCGGATTTTCCATCCGGAATCCCGCCCCTCGCGCCTGCGCCCGATAACGCCGACTGTCACGTCCTAACGTCTCTGAAATGGCGGACTGTGCTGCCTTATCCAGACTCGCCAGACCTGCCGGGGCCACCCACCGATCACTTCTGTCTTTGCCGGTGGTTACAGCTGATGTCCGCCCACCCACCGGAGCCTGCACTTTTCGAAGGACTCCGATGACCCCTAACAATAACGCGACACTAAGTATGCAGCGAATTCTCATTTGCTTCTCCCGGCGGCGTCGCCCAGCGGACCCCCACTTGCATTTGAGGCTTGAGCGGTGCTATTGCTCAGTAGGACCGCTCACGCTTCACATCACCCCCAAGCCCCAGTTGGTTTGACTCCGAGCCCTCCAGCAGGTACACGACATTCGTTTGAGATCCTCTTATATTCCATCGTTCGCGATATCTATCCCACAGAAGGTGAAACCTACTTATTTGCGGACATATCCTGCGCGTCGTAACCTCCGGTTCCAGCGCTTCCTCGGATACAACAACTCTCGCACCCTTTGCGAGGTCATCCTCAATGATAGATTGCACGCGCCCAACCGAATCCGGCGCTATGTCGCCAGTTTCACAAAAAGATGTGAGGCTGAGACTCCGGGGCCGACCGTAATTGCGCAGATAGGACTCATACTTCCATTCGGTTCCGACGATAATAAGATCGCCTGGTCGACTGAGTGCCACCAGCGGCTCGACCCGGAAACGATAGTAATCGTTAGCTTCGTCCCGAGTAAATCTGATGGAGCCCATATAGTTCACCCACAACGTCACGACCAGCGCTCCGCCCAGAATGACCTTGGTCCAGTGCCCGCCGCTCTTCTCAGGGTTAACCCTTGCCCTAAGCAAAAACATCTCAAACACGAGCCAGAAGCACACGGTCGGGGCAATCCAGAATTTGGCATTGACTGCCGTGTAAAAAAAAGTAAAGGCTCCATACGTAACAAACCACACCGCAAGGAGATAAATGAACTCTTGTTGCCTCAGTGACAAGAACCGCCAATAACGCAGACGGCGCACCAGGGTTATCCCTACGAGCAATGAAGCGGCTACCACCAGGACAACCAGGAAATACGCAGGAGCGGTGCCTAGATTTCGAACCAGGAAAGCCTTGTCCGCGAGGTAATAGTCGGGAAGCAGTCTGCCTATCTCGAATCGCGCCCTCGGAAGGGCGAATAGGAAGTGGGAACCCACGAACGCCTGACCCAGGCCGATGGTGGCTTTGGTTACAGAAGAGACCGCCAGGGAGGACCAGTAACGCGGGTAATGAGCGTATAGAGTTAACCACGACCACGCGTCATCACCGGGAGCTATCTTCCTGAGTCTTAACAGTACCAGGGCGTATGGTATTGCCGCTGTGGGGACAGCCGCCAATATATAACTTGCCAAAGATCGCGCCAAACTGCTGCCACGACGACGATAGTTGAGCCAGGCGCTCAGAAACACAACCGTTGCGAACAGAACAGACATTTCCGCAAACACTACTGCCACGCCATTTAGAAATCCGACCAACGCGAAGGTTCTTGCGTCTGTATGCTCACCGGTCAGCAAGCTAAAGGACAGGAGGAGGAGAAAAAGCGGGATGATATATACTTCAACCGATACGCTGTAATACCAAAACGCCCAGGAGAAGGCAGGCAGACATGTTCCCAGTAGTGCGGTGAAGGGATCACATCCGAGCCGGCGGCGGAGCAAGCTATAAAAGACGCTTAAGCCCAGAACCCCGAATAACACATTCAGTTGGGCTACCAAAATGGCCGTGTCGGTGCGAACGCCGGCAAGCCTCCACATCAAAACCCACGACCGGGCAAACCGGTTGAAGAGAAGATGGTGAGGGTGAAAGAGCATCTTTCCCGACTCGATTTGAACAATGTAAGAGATACTGTCGGTGACGGCAGACGGGACCCGGGAGATGGTAAGCGTGTAGAAAAACAGAAAGACAGTGAAAGGGATCGCTAGCTCACGCCAGGTTAGCGGTCGGATTTTAGCTGCGCCTTCCATCGCGCTCCATGGGTTGAGAAAATCTTGTGTTTACTTAATTCCGAGCGCTCCGGCACTCTCATGCTTGTTCTGCCTGACCGCTGGTTGCGTGCCATTCGGAGTCATACGGTGCCATGCGCGGAACCACCCGAGGCGCATGAGAAGCAAACCCGCTTCCAAGCCGATGGCAGCGCTCATCTTGGATTGACCCCGGAGGCGGTCCACGAAGACGATAGGAATCTCGGCCACACGATACCCCATCGCCCAGATTCGATGCGTGAATTCGATCTGAAAACCATAACCGTTGGACTGGATGTGGCTGAGGTCAACGTCCTCGAGCAGCTTGCTGCGAAAACATTTGTAGCCGCTGGTCGCATCCGTCAGCGGCAATCCCGTTAACCGCCGCGCCAGAGAGCCACCCAAACGGCTGAGCAACAGCCTCCAAAGAGGCCAGTTCACAATGCTCACTCCATCCAGGTAGCGCGAGCCAACGACCAAGTCGAACTCCGAGGCCTTTTCAAAGAACTGCGGAAGATAACGGGGGTCGTGGCTCAGATCCCCGTCCATTTGCACGATTAACTCGTAGTCCTTCTTTCGTGCAAACCGAAAACCTTCCACATAGGCCGTACCGAGCCCCAGTTTTCCGCCGCGCCGCAGCAGGTGGATTCGCGCATCGACTTCGGACAGCCGGGCGACCACGTCGGCGGAACCGTCGGGCGAAGCGTCGTCGACGACAAGAACTTCGACGAGGCGATCCGCGTTTCCGTAGCCAAGAACGCTGGGAATCAGAGTCACCACGTTATGAGCTTCGTTGTATGTCGGAATGATGACTAGTACTTTCATGGAGAACACCACCTTGAGAGCCGCCCACCCGCTTCCCGTCGCCTCGCTGCAGACCGCGCCCGGCGCAAGAGAGCCGGCGGCAGAAGAATCTCAAACCTCCACTCAGCATGGCAGCAGTTGCAATCAGATGAATTCCCAAATACGCGAATATGCTCAGAGGACCGTATATCCAGCGCCGCTCGGCCATCGCCCGGTAAACAGGGGCGCTGGCCAGGGTGAAGCCGCCCATCGCCAACCCCCACGGCACTCCCCAGAGCGGATGAAGCCAAACCGCAAAAGGCCACAACCCTAACGTTGTCCATGCGCAGATCAAAGTGGCCCAGTGCTTTCGGCGGGTCCAGCCCTGATCGTCAAAGGTCAGCGTGTGGTGCGAAAGGAGAAGAAACGCCAAATCCCGGCTCTTGCGAAAGTACGCCCGGGCTAGCCGTGAGAGCGTGTATTGAACGGCATGATCAACCCGGGCGGTTCTGATGTGATGCGAGAGCAGGCCACGGGCCGCGAGCCGCCATCCAAGTTCCATGTCCTCAAAAGTGGCGCTTGTAAAACTCGTATCAAAACCGCCCATTCTGAGGAACAGATCTTTCCTTATCGATGCGCAGTAAGAATAGAAGACTGGGGTCAGCTCCCCCGTATCTTCAAGGCTAAGACAAGACAACGCATGATACAGCAGCGTGGCGAAATTGCGATTCAGGGGCTCGGGATCATAGGTCGCAAAGGCCGCGGGCCAGTCATCCAGCGCGTTGATCAACCGACTTAAGGTGTCCGGACGAACGAATACATCAGCATCGACAAAAATTAGCTTGGGGGCGCTGGCGGCTTCGGCGCCCCGGTTTCGAGCTGCTGCCGGACCGGCCCCCTGTCCGCAGCAGATCACCTTGCAAGAAAAACTCGAGGCGATTGCCGCGCTCGAGTCGCTGGAGCCGTCATCGACGACAATCACCTCAAGCCTGGCCACGCCCTGGCTGGCAGAGATGGCGTGGAGTGTACGCCCTAAGGTCTTCTCCCCATTGCGGACCGGTACGATCACGCTGGCTTGCGGACCATGACCCCAGGTCTCTGTTCGGGGACTATCTGCTAACATCCGCAGCTCCTGTTATGGCACGGGTGGGTTTGGGGCGGGAACTCAGAATTCGGACGAGCGTCTTGACAGGGGAGCTCATCATGGACGGAAAACTCTCACAATTTGTCCAGCACTGGTGGCAAGTAGAGCACGCTTTCTGCACCGAGCGGGCCTGCGGTGTACGCAACAAGCGCAGCAGGTCATATTCACTCTGCTGAGCCTTACCCATTGAGTTATCCAAAAACAGGCAACCCGACACCACTCCTGTAGGACCAATCGTAATTGTCGAAGAGCCGGCGGTGCAGGGCACGGGAGAGATTTGTCCCTGTACGAAATGCCTCATTAAGCGCATGTGAGACCACTGCAGAAGATGCCTTGGACGGCGCACAGCGAAATGCGGAATCAACTCGTCAAGGACGAGCGAAAGAACCTTGCGGTCGGCGGTGACGTCGTGGCCCTCGCCGTAGTTGCAATACAGCTCCGCTTCCTGGGCAAAAGTCAGGGCATGGTCGTCCGCGTGCCGGGAGCAGTAGTCCAGAAGCGCAGGGAGGTGCCTGAAATTGTGGCGGCTCACGGTCGACTGAAAGGCCAGCTGCAAATTGGGAAGAACGTGCTTTAGTTCTCCCAGTCTGCGGCAGCACTCCTCAATGGCGACAAAATTTCCCGGGACTCCTCGAATGTCATCGTGTAATTTGCCCACTCCATCGAGACTGACGACCGCGACCACCCTGGCGCCCGAGCAGTGTGAAGCGATTGTCTCGAATGCTCTCACCACTGGGTTGGGCAGAATGCCGTTTGTGTTGACCGTGATCAGAGAAAGATGAGGACAGGCATCGTAGATGTCGTTGACGGTCTCCGCCATGTGAAGCTTGAGAGTGGGTTCGCCTCCGGTCACGGTGAGCCACAGCAGGTTTTTGCCCAATGAACCGATGATACGGCTCACCTCGGCACGCTGGATTTCGTCTTTTTGTGAACCGCCGTTCGCGGGATAGATCTGCCAGATGTTGCAGGTCTGGCATCGGCTGTTGCAATAGTAGGTAGTATTCCAGAGTACTCTGTAAGGGATGCTTGCAAGACCGAGCTTCCGCCGTAGTTTGTTACCAACCAGGCGCCGACCGAGATAAAAATAGAAGCCGGACTTCACCTTTTACTTCTCCTGGCGACGGGGTCCATACAACTGACTGAACTAGGGTGACGATTAGCGCTACTCGGTGCTACGACGCAACTTACCTGACCGGCGGAGATGCAAGGCCTGTCCGGGGCGGGTCGGGCTGCGGAGACTTTAGCGATCCCTTGTGTTTCGAACGGGCCCACCTCAGCTTCGCTACCTCACTCACCAGTTGGGGGTATAGACGCGGATTGAACAAGATATTGGTGCTCATAAAACATTCGTGAGTACAAAAGCACTTATTCTCAATTATATCTTTGGAAATCGCTCGTGCCTTCTGGCTGAGCCACAGCCGCTTGAAATCACAATCAAAGTCGCGTACGTTGCCCAGCTTATCGTCGCGGAGTTCGCAGGCCATAACATCTCCGTTACTCTTTATCACGCCTATCAGGTTGGCAGCGTAGCAGGGAATCTGAAAACGATTTTCCTGAAGTACTTTCAGCTGTATCTGCCGGCCCAGTAACTCACGCGCGGTGATCAAATCGCTCATTGGATACACAGCCTGTCCGTAGTAAGCGCCTTGTTTGATCCCGCGCTCAAGCTTTGTGATAAACTCCTCAACTGTTCCGAGGCTAACCTCCTTCTCAAGGGGGTCGCGTGGCTTGCCTCGCACTATGCGCACCAGGATATTGTAGGTTTTCAGCTCTCGGACAAAATAATCGTACATTTCGTGCAGTTTGTCCTGGTTATACCTTTGGATGGTCAATTCCACACAAACTTTGAAATTGGCGTGCTGTTTTTCCACGTCTTTAAGACGCCAGTAGGTTTCAATGCACTTTTCAAACAGGCCGGTCTGGTTTCGGATCGTGTCATGATCGGAACCGATACCATCAATGGAGATGTCCAGGCCGAACCGGAGGTCAGGACAACGGGATAAGATCTCTTGTACGCCCGCCACAACTCGATCGGTGAGTGAGCCATTGGTAGGCATGCCCACATTTCGCAAGCGGCAGTTCTTGTAGTAAAGCTCGATAATTTGCGGTAAATCCTGACGAAGGAATGGCTCACCACCGGTGGGAAGCAAAAACAGCAATTCGCCCAGGCTGCGAGTCATGCGGTCGATCTCGTCAAGGCGGAGCTCATGAGGCTTTCGCCTGGGGCCCTCCTCGTAAAAGAAATCGAAGCAATGACTGCAACGCAGATTGCAGACCTCGGTAACGAAGTGAATGAGGTAGACAGGCATTGCGTTTTTCTTGGCGAATATCTTCTTCGCGTGGCGGAGGATCTCAAATTCATTCCTAATATTCATAAGCAGGCCGGGAGTCGGGTGAGTGATAAGAAACCTTAGCCGCGCTTGCCTTCCTACTGGACTTCACTGCGCCTAGCAGCCAGGGCGGAACGTGGCAGCTGCTAATTCTGACAGAGTGCCACAGCATGCCAAATACTGCAAGAACCAACAGGTGCCGCGACTGCAATAACCAACCTGGTGCGGCCGGCAAGAGGCAACCGGTGCCGACTGCAGGGAGCTAAGTGATGGGGCAACCCGGTTGATGCCAAAGTCACCGTCCACCCAAGATGGCAGCTACCGTCAACGCCAGTCAAGGCACCGGCACGTTGGCCCGTCGCCAGTCGAGACTGCCCCCGAAAAATGAATCGACGGATACGGATCTGAAATTGCCTCCCGCCGGTGCAAATTCATTCCCCACATCGGACATGAAGGCGAAGGAAAGGCTGCGTTGTTACACTCGTTTAGGCTGGCTGCGGATTCTGGACCGGGGCCGCGATCTTTGGCAGTTCTACCCGAAACGTAGCCCCCGCTCCAAGGCGGCTTTCGACGGTGATGGAGCCGCCGTGTTGGGTCACGATCCATTGCGCGATGGCGAGACCGAGGCCTGTGCCTCCCAGGGCGCGGCTGCGTGCTTTGTCGACACGGTAGAAGCGTTCAAAGATTTTGCTCTGATCTTCCTGGGCGATGCCTACGCCCGAATCCTGTACCGTGATAACGGCGCTGTCTGGTTTCTGCTCGAGCGACAGGCGCACCGAGCCGGGGGTCGGCGTGTATTTAAAGGCGTTGTCGAGGAGGATATCCGCGAGCCGGCGCAGCATGACTTCGTCGCCCATCACAAACGCCTCCAAATTGTCGATGGCCGCGCAAAACTCCAGGTCGCGGATGGCAGCTACCTGCTTCCAGCCATCCACGACGCTGCCGAGTGTGTGACGCAAATTCACGGGTTCCATATGCAATGCTTCGCGGCCGGAGTCGGCACGAGCCAGTGCCAGCAGCTCCTCGATGAGGGCGGTGGTGCGTTCGGCTTCGAGCAGTATGTGGCGCATCGATTCCTGGTATTCGGCTATTCCCCGCGAGCGGCGCAGAGCCAGCTCCGCCTCGGTGCGGATGAGGGAGACCGGCGTTCGCAATTCGTGGGAAGCATCGGCGGTGAATTGCGTGACGCGCAGAAATGCGGTTTCAATACGGTCGAGCATCTCGTTCAACGTGTCGGCCAGGCGCTCGAGTTCGTCTCCCGTATTCAGCTTTTGCAGGCGGCTATGGAGATTGGCGCCGCCGATCTCGCGCGCCGTGTGCACGAGTGCATCCACGGGACCGAGCGCTCTGCGGCTCATCCAATAGCCGACGACCGCTGCCACCAGAAGGAGAGCGGGACCGAACATCAGCAGGGAGGAGCGGAACAGGTGCAGAGTCTGAACTGCATCATCGGCGGGAACACCTGTTTCGACCGTGTAAGTGCGGCCGTTTACATCCAGCTTTTCATAAGCGAAACGGAAGCGGCGGCCTTCCACCCTGCGGCTGCGGAAGATGGGTCGCTTGATTTGATCTGGTGGCATCAAGACCGCCGGATGTTGCTCGAGGAACGGGGACCGGTAGATCAGATCTCCATTGTCCAGATGAATTTGCAGATAGTCGCCGGAATGCTCGATGGTGTAGGTTTCATCCGCCTCTTCCTTGAGCTTGGCGACGGTGGCGTCTGGTTTTTGGGAGGCGAGAAAGTTCTTCAGGTCTTCGATCTGCCCCTCCAGGCCGTCGTCGACAATGTCGTACAGGTTATGGCGCAGGATGAACCACATGCTCGCGCCAAAGACGAGCTCTCCGATGGCGAAGATCGCCAGATACCAGAGCATGAGACGCACGCCAATGGAGAGTCTTTTCATACCTGGCCCTCCGTGCGAATCATGTAGCCAACGCCGCGCACGGTGTGAATCAGCTTGGGTCGGCCCGGGGGATCGATCTTGTTTCGCAGCAGGTGCATGAAGGCGTCGAGCGTGTTCTCTTCAATGTCGCGGTCGAATCCCCAGACCGATTCGATGAGCGAACGGCGGGATACGACCTTGCCGGAGCGGTACATGAGGCGCTCAAGCAGATTGTATTCGGTGCGCGTGAGCGACAAGCGCTCATCTCCGCGCAGCACTTCCCTGCTCGCTGGATCAAGAACCAGGTCCGCCACCCGCAGATACGTGTCCTCGGCGACCAGCACCCGGCGCTTGACCGAGCGCAAGCGCGCAACCAACTCATCGAAGGAAAACGGCTTGGTCATGTAATCGTCAGCACCGAGGTCGAGGCCGCGAACGATGTCGGGGACCGAATCCCGAGCAGTGAGCATCAGTATGGGCGTGCGGATCTTTTCTGCCCGGAGACGTTTGGCCAAGTCATATCCGCTGAGCTTGGGCATCATGATGTCGAGAATGATCACATCGAACTCGTAGGCCTTGGCCAAGGCAAGCCCCTCGGCGCCATCCGACGCGCAGGTTGCCGTGTGGCCCTCCTCCGATAATCCCTTGCGGAGAAGGTCGGCCATGCGCGCTTCGTCTTCGACGATGAGGAGTTTCATATCCCGCACGGTGAGCTTCGGAGAAATCAAACCAGCTCCAGTGTAAGGGGGTCCACCTGTAGCTAACCTGAAGAAATATTAACTTGCCGTTCATTCCCGCGTCATAGTCACGTCCTAGGATTCTCGCTCAAGTCAAATCCTCAGTTTGCACTTTGATCGGAGATCGAAGTCTCCAACCACTGGGCCTCCCTGTTGAGGGTCCCTGAGTGAATCCGCATCGCAAGGAGCCAAATCATGCAATCTCTTCGGGTTGGTTACATGCTAAACCTCTTCTGTCGATTCTCATTCGCGCTGCTGGCTGCCCTTCTGTTTCTGTTGGCGGGAGCGCCCAACGCCTCTGCGCAAGTGGACCGCGCGGTGCTTGAAGGCACAATAACCGATCCGTCGGGAAGCGTTATCGTGGGCGCCAGCGTGAAGGTGGTGGCTGTGGACACGGGCCTCACCGAAGAACGCAAGACCAACGCGAACGGCTACTATCTCTTCCCGGGCTTGGCGGTTGGTGGCTATACCGTCACCGTTACCAGCAACAACTTCAAAACACGGGTTTTGAAGGGCGTCGTTTTGGAGGTCGGCCAGACGCGGACACTGGATTCCAGGCTCGACGTCGGCGCGGTGACCGAGACCGTTGAGGTCACTGCTCCGAACGAGCCGGCTAACCGCACATCGGCCGAGGCGGGGACCGTAATACGGCCGGATCAGATTGCCGACCTGGCAGACAATGGGCGCGACTGGACCACCCTCTCGTTGCTGGCTCCGTTCGCACAGGACGACGGCGGCGGCGACCAGCGGACGATTCGTTTCGCCGGACGCGCCCGCGACGACAATAACTTTTCGATCGACGGCGTAGACGCCGGCGGCATTCAGGAACAGGCGCAGAAGTCGCAGACGCGCCTGCAGATCTCTGAAGATGCGATTGAAGAATACCGTGTCGACAGCGCGCTCTATGACGTTGAATATGGAACCCAATCGGGCGGCCAGATCAACGCAAAAACCAAATCCGGCACGAACGAATACCACGGTACGTTGTATGGTTACTTCAGGAATTCTGTTTTCGATGCACGGAATTTTAACGACTATGACGTGAACGGGAACCCCACCGTCCTGCCGTTCCGGATGGGGCAATACGGGATGTCGTTCGGCGGTCCGGTCGTCAAAAACAAGACTTTCTTCTTCCTCAACTACGAAGGCATCCGTCAATTGCAGGTCAACGGACAACAGATGACCGTGCCCTCGGGATTGTGCTGCGGATACTTTTCCGCCCCCGGTGAGCCGGGAGCGATCCATTCCAGCTACCAGCAATATGTTCTGGGCCAGGCGCCCAGCGGTTATGAGCCACAACTTTGCAAGATCATGCAGTCGTTTCCCTGGCGCGCATCCGTGGGAACGATTAACGGTTGCACGCCGCGTTTCGTCTTCCCCGATGCCTCCTTCCAGTGGCAAGGAAACGCGAGCGATCCCGCCTCTGCGGGCGATCTGAATGATGAAGACCTCTTCACCGTGGGGAGGCAGACGACGATCCACGAAGATACCTGGTTGGTAAGGATTGACCACAACATCGACAGCAAAACGCTGCTTTACGGCCGGGCGCAGCGTGATATCGCCTTGTGGAACGCCCCGGCTGCCTTCGGGGGCTCGGGGAGCGCTCCCGGAGACGATCAGGCCATCATCAATCACCCTGCCAATTACATGATCGCGCTGCAGCACACCTTCACCCCCACCGTCCTGAATGAAGTGAAGTTCTACGTCAATCGTTCACCCTTCCATAACCCGGGAGGAAGCATATTGCCATACGCGATAAACACCAACGATTTCGTCGGGTTGAATAACCCCAGCACCGACGTGGAGGTGGGCTCCACCTACGGCCTGGTTGACAACCTGACCTGGGTTCACGGGCGGCACGCCTTCAAGGCGGGTATGGAATACCGTCGGGTTCGGCTGAATCAGGGACAAACTTCGAACAATGTCCTTATTTTCGGGGATGACTATTCGTTATCGCAGGCCTCGCTGAGCCAGGTCAACTACATCGCCCCCTGGTGCTGCCACAGGTTACGCCGCAATTTCTTTATGCCCTATTTCCAGGACGAATGGAAAGTTACCCCGACGTTCACTCTGACGGCTGGGCTCCGCTATGACTACTACGGCCAAGCCGACGAAGCCACCAACCGGACCACGGTTTTCGATGTCAGCCAGTTTCACGGAGTGTGCCTCGGGACGGGTTCGTTCAACCTCGCGCCCAGCCCGGGACCAATTAATACCCCGCCCTGCCCAACCAAGCCATCTCTGTACAACCCCAGTTACGTGAACTTTGATCCGCGGCTTTCGCTGGCCTGGGCTCCGAGTGCCCTGCATGGGAAGACGGTGATCCGCAGCGGATTCGGTATCTATCACGGCGCGGCGCAGAATGATGATTTAAACGCCGGACTTGAGAGTGACACCTTCCGCGTTTTGGTGAATAGTTTTGGTCCTTGTAATTCGACCTCCGGCATTTGCCCAAACCTGCAGAGTCAATTCGAGGAGCAGGATCCCACTTTCAGCGGACTGTCGAGCGCCAGCAAGCAAGCGAGCCACCCACGGGCGTTGCAGCGCCACGGCCGCAGGGATTTGTACGTGGAAACCTGGGGTCTCACCGTCGAGCACGAACTGCCGGCCGGCTTTACGGCCTCGGCCCAATATCTCGGCAGCCGGGGAGTGCGCCTGTTCTCCCGCGGAGCCGTGAATCTGTGCACCGAGCCCGTCACGTTTAACCCGGCCGATTCTGATTGCTTCCGCACTCTGGACCCGTATTATCCGAACGGAAACCCTTTTGGCTCCGTCGATTACAAATCGGACATCGGGTCCAGCACCTACCATGCTCTCGGCTTGTCGCTCGAGCGTCGTTTCAAAGATGGATTGTCTTTCCAGTCGCGATACACCTGGTCGCACTCCATCAATGACGGGTCCGTTGGCGGAGGTGAATCGAACGGACCGGAAAATGTGAATTGCCTGGAGTGCGACAAGGGACCGAGCATTTACGATATTCGCGACAACGTCGCTGTTAACGCTGTCTATGAGCTGCCCATCGGTCCAGGAAAACCGTATCTCAACTCCCGCGGCCCAGCCGGCGTGATCTTGGGAGGCTGGCAGGTGAGCAGCATCGGCCTCTGGCATACCGGACACCCTTTAACGGTTGGGATGGATCTGGGCGGGTCGATCAACAACCCGGCTTCCCCGTTCAACACTTTCCCTTTTACCTACCTTCTTCCTGACGGCAATGACCAAACCAGCCAGCGGCCGGATGTGATTCCGGGAGCCTCTTTGACCCTGCCGGGTGGCGGCCACAACGGTGTGCCTCTCATCAACGCAGCCGCTTTTCAGGCCCCGCCGGTCGATGCGAATGGCAATTTTACGCGCTTCGGCGATGAAACCAATGGCATGATTCGGGCTCTCGACAGCTGGCAGATGGATCTGGCCCTCACCAAGGAAACCAGACTCACAGAACGCCTCTCGATGGAATTTGCGGTGCAGGCATTCAACATTTTCAACCATATTCAGCTGGGCGACCCCGGACAGCTCTCGCTCGCCTACACGCCGGGATCGACGCCGACGAATCTGACGCCCGACGCCAACTTCGGCCTCATCAGCAGCACGGTGAACTTCAACAACAACAACGACAACGCGGCCTCCCCCAACACCGGGACAGGGTTGCCCCGGCAGCTTCAGTTTATGGTGCGCTTCAAATTCTGATTTAAAGCGTCTGGCGCCTTCAGGCGAAATTCAGGAGCGGCTCTTAAGCTTGGCGGTGGTGCTGAAAGATCAATTCGCGCGATCTGAAAATCGAACAGCGCTGGCCGACCGCTCCTTAGCTCTTCCCCGAGCAGCATGGCCGTGGATCGTGCCCACCGGCGACTGTTCATTGCATGCCGGAGCAAAGTGATGGCAGTGATGGATGCCGACTCCGGCAGTGATGACGAACGACGCCGATCGGCGATCATGTCGACGCGACAGTACGATCCGGAAAGGAAGCTGATTTTCAACTCCAACGGCGAAGGCACGGTCTGGGTGGTTCGGCAGGAAAACCCCGACAAATATTCAGTCGTCGACACGGTAAGGACCGCGCCCCGGGCGAAGACCACGGCTCTCGATCCCACGACGCACGAGCTATTCCTCTCCACAGGGGAAAATGGCCAATTCAAGGTGCTGGTCGTGGGACAATAGTTGTAACATTTGACATCGGGTTCTTGAAACAGCCTTCCTATGAATGTGAAACCTACCCCTTTTCGGCAGGTCGCGGCACTTTTGTTTGCAACTGCGATTCTGCTTGCCCTGACCTGCTGCAGCAAGAAATCGAGCGCGCAGACAACTACGGTAGATCTGGATTCTGGCCTAAAGACCCCGTTCCGCTTCGTCGCCTACGGGGATACGCGCTTTCACGATCCCAAAGACACCGGCCCGGCGAATCCTCAAGCGCGGGTGGCACTGGTGCAGGCGATTGCTGAGGCCGATCCGGCCTTCATCTGCTTCACCGGGGACATCGTGTACAACGGCTACGACACCAACGACTGGAAGGTGTGGGACAGCGAGACCAGCATCTGGCGCGAGAAGCACATTCCCGTCTACCCCTCGCTCGGCAATCACGACCTGCACGGCGACCAGAAGGTGGCGCTGGGCAACTACTTCCAGCGTTTTCCTGAGTTGAAAGGCAGCCGCTACTATTCCGTGCGCGCAGCCAATTCGATAATCCTGGTGCTTGACAGCTCGATGGCAGAAGCGGCTGGCCCGCAAAGCGAATGGCTGTCGGACAAACTCGATCACGTCCCGCCTGAAGTAGATTTTGTGTTTCTGATGTTCCACCATCCCCCGTACACCAGTTCCTCGGATGCGGGGATTTTTGGCGGCGGGCACTCGGCACGTTCTACCGAGCAAGCGCTGGCGAAAGTACTCGAGGAACGCCAGACGCATGCCCACTACCGCATCGTGGTTTTCTCCGGACACGTACATAACTATGAGCGGCACGAGCATGGCGGCGTTACCTACTTTGTTTCGGGTGGCGGGGCGGCGCATGCCTATCCGATTGAGCGCAAGAGTGACGACCCGTTTCAAAGCAAGGAAGTGAACTACCACTATCTGCTCATCAACGTGGACCGCCAGCAGCTCACCGTCACGATGAATCGTCTGGATCTGACCACCGGCAAAGCTGTGTGGACGCAGCCGGATTCGGTGAAGATCGCGGCGCCGGCAGCGGCCATGGAGCAGAGCGCCGGGCGCTAGATTCGGCCGGGCTTCAACCTTGGCGGCCACCGGGTCCCCAGGACAATTCCCCGTGGCTCGAGAACGAGGCGGTCGCGGAGCATCCGCTTTTCCGGGGGTTGTGCACTCCACAAGGCTTAGCGCACGATGGCATCGCAGGCGATAGAGCAGTTCCCGTGGCGAAACCTCACCGCAATGCTGTAAGTGCTCGGTGCGTTGTGCCGCTCGCCGGGATATGACCAGGAGCGGCGCCGGCGAACATAGACTGAACTTCCGATCAAATCAAGCGATTCCCGTGGACAGACCGATAGCCGGGCAGAATCGTATCTGGGGGAGAATGGGGCGAAGCTGCGCACGCCCCTGCTTGAGGCGTCAAGGTTTTCATTGTGATTTGGGTTGCAAACAGCGCGGCTCGAGACCCTGCTACGGCAATCCCCGTTCTGATGGTTTATTCTGAACGGTTACTCAACGGCCTATGAGGCCCGTCTCACATCCTGTTCCAGCACAAAATACTCAAGTCAGGAGTCAGCAGCTAGAAGCTTTCCTATGAAAACTGGCATCATCGGCCTGCCTCAAGTGGGCAAAACATCGTTGTTTCAGATTCTCACCAGGGCGCATGTGTCGGCGCAGGCTCACAGCAATCCCCGCGAGGCTCATATTGGGGTTGCCAGGGTGCCCGACGACCGCCTTGACCGGTTGGCCGCCCTGTATAACCCCAAAAAGCTTACCCACACTTCGGTCGAATATGTTGACCTGGGAGCGATCGGGCAGGAGGCGCTGAAGGAGTCGGCCTACATCGGGCACCTTCGGCAAGTGGACGCATTGGCGCACGTGGTGCGGGTTTTCGAAGATCCGGCGATTCCACATGTGGGTGAGATTGATCCGCTGCGCGACATCAAGAATGTGGAATTCGACATGATGGTGAGCGATCTGGGGCAGATCGAGAAGCGGCTCGAGCGCCTGGAAAAAGATTTGAAGAAGATGAAGACTCCGGACCTCGAAAAAGAATTCGAAGTGCTGAAGCTGGCGAACGCGCACCTGGGGACAGAGAAGCCGCTGCGCGAGATGCAGATGACGCCGGAGGATAAGAAGCGGATTCGGGGCTTCATGTTTCTCAGTGAAAAACCGATTCTCTATGTCCTCAACATCGGCGAGTCAACCGAACTGGGGAAAGAACTCGACGCGGCCGTCAGCAAGTACAAGCTCACCGAAATCTCGGCTCGCCCGAATTCTGCCGCGACAGCGATTTGCGGCAAGGTCGAGGCTGAGCTGGCGGAAATGAGCGACGCCGATGCCGCCGAATTTCTTTCGAGCTACGGGCTGAAAGAGAGCGGGCTGGCCCGGCTGATTCGCACGACCTATCAGCTGCTTGGGCTGATTTCATTCTTCACGGCGGGCGAAGACGAGTGCCGAGCCTGGCAGATTCCGGCACACACACGCGCTCAGGAAGCGGCCGGAGCGATTCACTCCGACCTGGAGAAGCATTTCATCCGGGCTGAAACGATTCGCTGGGACCAACTGCTCGATGCGGGATCGGAAGCGAACGCCCGCGCGAAGGGCACCCTGCGTCTCGAAGGCAAGGACTATATCGTTCAGGATGGCGACGTCATGCATATACGCCATAGCGGCTGACGGAACCTGGCACGGGGAACTTCAACCTGTGTTCTCCACCATGTCTCGGAGTCTCGGTAGTGAAAAAGATTGCAGGCTGTTATTATCCCGCTGCCGCGCATGAATCCCATTCTCACAAGCATTTTCCTGGGCCTGACCGCCGCTGCCGCCAACATTTTCGGCGGCGCGATCATTGTGCAGCGGCATTGGGAGAGGCGCTACCTGCGCTACTTCGTTGCGTTGGGCGCCGGCTTCATGCTGGCTACCACACTGGTCGAGATGGTGCCCGAGAGTCTTGAACTGCGCGGGAGAGCTGCGGCCCTGCTGGTGCTTCTCGGATATTTGATCATCCACTTTTTCGAGCATACCGTCACGCCGCATTTTCATTTTGGCGAGGAGACCCACCACGACGAGTTCATGCACTCGCACAAGTCCTATTCGGTGCTGCTCGGTCTTGTCATTCACACATTCTTCGATGGGATTGCCATCGCTTCAGGATTTCTGGTCTCCAGCTGGCTCGGCTGGCTCATCTTCGTTGCCATTTTTCTGCACAAGATTCCTGAAGGCTTCACCGTGAGCTCGGTGATGCTGGCCAGCGGGCGCAGCCGGGCCATGGCATGGGGCGCATCGATCGTCCTGGGAGGGTCCACGCTGGCTGGAGTTTTGACGATGGCGATCTTTCGTCATCATGTCAGTGCGGGATTGCCGCTGGCGGCCGGGGTAACTATCTATGTCGCGGCTTCGGACCTGGTGCCGGAAGTAAACAAGGAACCGGCGATGAAGATGGCATTATTGGTCTTTGTCGGGGCGGCTCTGTTTTTCCTGCTGGATCATCTGTTTCACGTGCACTGAGCCCGACCGTGCTATCAGGACGTTACGCCACGTGCTCCGGCAAAGACAAAACGTGTCAATCCTGGAATCTTCTCAAAGTCATTCGTGTCTGCGGTAACAAGAACGTCCCTGCACCGGTACACGCCGCCGCATCGTTCGCGCGTCGGAATGTACCTGGACAACGGGCAGTCGAAAGCGTTACGACGTCTGCTAGTCGACCGAATGCTTCGCTGTGTAACCCTCGCGCGCGTAAACGTCGACCTTCACGTCTTTGCCCTTCTGATCCCTTACCTTCAAGGGCCCGCCATCGGGAGCGACAACCTGCACCTTCAGTTTGCGGTAGGTTCCATCCAGTTTAGCATTGGTCGGAGAATACGAGAGCATGTAGCGGTTGCGGATGTCGCTGGAAATGTCGTTGAATTCTTCCGCATACTCCGCGTCGAAGCGCGGAAAGTAGGCGCGGCCTCCGGTCATGGCAGCGAACGTCCGCAGTTCGTTGTCGCCCTGCAGGTAATCTATGTTGCTCACCGGGATGCCCATGCCATGCGCCATGTTCTTGCAGTAGTAGCTGGGATGTGTCTCGCAGTACTCGCGCATCATGAATCCGACGCTGATGGGGAAAATCGTGACGTCTTTCGTGTCTTTGACCTTCTTCAGTATCTTGTCGAGCGTAAGCTTGCTGAAGCTGTCGATTCCCGTCGTCACCAGGATGATGTACTTCTTGCCCTCCACGCGATCGAGGCGATCCAGCGTGTCATACATGGCATCGAACATGTTGGTCTCGGAAAATCCCGGAATGCGCAACTGGTTCAGCGCCCCGTAAATAGCCTTCTTGTCCTGGGTAAAATCCACCAGGATGTGGGGCTGCATGTCGTAATACGACACAGCCACCCAGTCGTCCTTTTTCAGGGAATTGGCGAACGCATAGGAAGCCTGCAGTGCATTCACCATGAAGATGTAGTTCGTGGAGGCATATTCGACGAGCAGCACCGCAGTGATCGGAGCCTGTGAGACGGCGAAGTGGCTGAGCTGCTGCGGCACTCCGTCTTCCAGAACGCGGAAATTCTCCTTCTTCAGACCTTGAACGAATGCTCCCTCTTTGGCGGTGGTGACCATCACATCGACGTCGACCAGCGGCACGTTCACCTTGAGGGAGTAGTCAGGCATGTCCTCGACCTTTTTCGGGGTCGGCGGCGGCGGGGGAGGCGGAGGCTCCTCGGCCTTCTTCTTCGGAATCGCATACGGCCCCACGTTATTATCGCCGGGGCCTCCGGAATCAACCGGGACGTCCTGCTTGGGCTTGCCGTTATCGGGCGCCTGAGTCGTGGAGGGCGTCGGGGTGGCTGGGGAGGAATCTTGCGCGGCCGCAGGCAGCAAGCTCACTGAAATCACCAGCGCCAAAACCCAGGCCGGCCGGTGAAAGCGCTCTAAAACCTTTTCGAGATGAGTATTAAACATGGTGAACCCACAAAAGACCCTGTGCTAGTATAGACGCAAGGATTCGCAATTGGGATGTTTTTGCTCGGTCCCAAGATAGTTCCCCTTCCGTGCAACGTGTCCGAGTTGGTCAGAGTCTAAAGCTTTTAGATGGACCTATTGGCGGGTCCCCGTCGGGGCTTTACATGAGAAAATGTGGTTTTGTGCTTGTTGTCCTAGGTGTCTTCCTATCTTGCGTTCTGACCGCTCAAACTGCTCAACCAACCATTCCCGTGGACCAGATCCGTACCGGGATGCACGGCGTGGCCTACACCGTATTCGAGGGGATTAAGCCCGAGTCGATGGATGTGGAGGTTCTGGGCGTTCTGCACAACGTCAACGGCCCGAAGGGCGACATCATTCTGGTGCGTTTACACGGCCCAAAGGTGGAGTATACCGGCGTGGTCGCGGGTATGAGCGGCAGCCCGGTATATATCGACGGCAAGCTGGCGGGGGCGCTGGCGTTCCGTATCGGCGAATTCTCCAAGGAGCCGATTGCGGGGGTAACACCGATTGCCGACATGCTCGAGATCAACGCGCTCGACAAGTCGTCGGCCGAAGAAGCTTCGAGCGTGAAGCCTTCCATCACCAGTGTTGCGGGAAAGACCGCCGCTCCTGGCGATAGCGCTGGGCTGCCCGGTTCGGTAAAGGATTTCCAAGATTATCTGAAGCCCATCGACACGCCGTTGGTCTTCAACGGATTCTCGGAAGACGCGGTTCGGGAGTTCGCGCCGCAGTTTGCTTCGGCAGGGATCGTGCCGGTGATGGGAGCCGGCTCGGTCAGCGACGAAAAGCAGACTGAGCCTCTCGCGCCCGGGTCGGCCGTGAGCGCAATTCTGGTCCGCGGCGACATGGATATCGCCGCCACCTGCACGGTCACCTACATCGATCCGCAGAAGCTGCTGGCCTGCGGGCATCCGCTCATGCAGTTCGGCTCCGTCGATCTGCCGATGAACAAGGCGCGGGTGCTGGCGACTCTGCCCTCGCCGCTCAATGCATTCAAGATTATCGACACGACCGAACCGGCGGGCGTGTTCGTGCAGGACCGCCATACCGGCATCCTGGGCGTTTTCAACAAACAGCCGGACATGATTCCCGTAACCCTTACCATCCATGGGGCGGGCGGGGCCAAAGAGTTCCATTACGAAGTGTTGAACAATCCGCGGTTGAGTCCGGTGGCCATGATGGCCACGGTTTTCAACGCGCTGCACGGCGTGAACGAATACGGCGAGGAGATCACCTATCGCCTGAACGGCGCCATCAACGTGAAAGGCTTCCCCGAGGTTTCGCTTAAGAACATGTTTGCTCCGTCCGAGAATGGGCAACCTGCGGCCATGTCCGCTGCCCTGTCACTGGGCGAACGCTTCGGAAGCATTTACGACAACCCCTATAACGCTCCGGCGGTAGACAGCGTGAAGCTGGACTTTGATCTGGTCCGCGAACGCCGGTGGGCACGGCTGGAAAGCGCCCGCACAGATGTCACGGAAGTCCGGCCGGGCGATGAAATTACGGTTGAGACAGTGCTCGCTCCTTACCGCGGCGAACGCGTAGTGCGGCAAATTCCGATGAAGATTCCGACATCTGCCAGTAAAGGAACTTTGCGCATTCTGGTCAGCGACGGCGATACGCTGGATCGGGTAAACCGTGCCAATCCCGCCTTCGGCCGCAAGCTCGATCTGGCCTCCACGATCGCTGTGCTCAACAAGGAGCACGCCAATAACCGCCTCTACGTTTCTCTGCTGGAGGCCGATCCGGAAGCGCGCGTGGCCGACAAAGTCATGCCCACGCTGCCCTTGAGCGTGATGAACGTCATGGATGGCATGCGCGGCAATCAGGAGATGATCGTCAGCGGAGAATCCAACGTGGATGAGACCTCCACTCCGCCACTGGACTATGTAGTCAGCGGCGCGCAGCTGCTTACGATCACGGTCAAGTAGCAGCAGCCGGACTCGCCGGCCCTGGCCCACTCCAGCCCGGCAATCCATTGTCTCGCGCCAGAGGCCCCCCGCGGAAGCGGGGCCTCCCGGCAACCGGATCCCGGGTGTTCAGGCCGGGGTGCTCCACCAGCTCTCCCCTGCACTGTAAGTAAGTCCTCTGAAAGTCTTCGATGAGGGTTGCGGTTAAGACGGCACGAGCACGGCCTTCTCCATGTGCCGGAAGCCGTCTGTGGCAATGGCGGCCAGCACCATCAAAGTACCGTTGTATCCGACATGCACAAGAAAACTCGCCCCCACCGACTGCGTAACCTCGCGGACAACGCCCAGCACCACGCCCACCAGCATGATCAGAAGCACCGCAGACCACGACCGGTACTGCAAATAGTGCAGCAGTCCGAAGGGAAGAGCGGTGAGGAGTATGGCAGGGACCACCCCGGTCCACCGCGCCAGCACCGGATAGAGGAACCCGCGGAAAAACAACTCCTCCATCAGCGGCCCGAGCGTCACGGCGAAGGCCGCCATCAGATAGGCATCGCCGGGGCTGGCAAAAAACTGTTCGAAGGGCGACGACTTCGGCATGGGGAGATAACGGCCGACGAGATCGATGACAACTGTCAGCACTCCAACTCCGAGCCACTTCAGAGCCGACCTCCCCGGCCAGTTCCATTTGATCGCCTTCCAGAACGGCGTACGGTACTTTCCTTCCACCAGGAAAAACATGCAGGCTGCGACGGGAATGTATCCCAGCCCTTCGGCCAGCAGGTTAAGGGAGGGCCTCTGCACCAAATCGCGAAAGCTCTGGTGGGGATAAATCATCCACGCCACCACGGCGGTCAGGAATTCGGCGACGACGACGGCCACAATCGTAAAAAACGCGAGGAGCAGCACATCCCAGCCGCTCCAGACGGGATCACGGGATGGAACTGGAGTTGAAAAGGCGGGCAGTGGCGCGGGTGGCCCCTCCGCCGGAGATGGCTGCGGGAGGGCCTCGGCCACTGGCGGTTCTACGCTCCCGGTCGGTTGCTCAAACTGCTGATCGTCTGTCAACGACACCTGACCCTTCCCCTCTGCGCTACTTAGGCTTGACGCTCTTGACCGTTCGGGTGTTTCCCATTGCCAAAGTAGGCCGCCAGCGCCTGGCCGGTATAGGACTTCTTGCTCTTTGCGACCTGTTCTGGTGTGCCATGCGCCACAATGCGGCCACCATCTTCCCCGCCCTCGGGCCCGAGATCGATGATCCAGTCTGCATTTCGGATCACGTCCATATTGTGCTCAATGATGATGATCGAGTTGCCCAAGTCGGTCAACCGGTGGAGCACATCGAGCAGTTTCTTGACGTCGTCGAAGTGCAGGCCGGTGGTTGGTTCGTCCAGTAAATACAGCGTCTTGCCGGTCTGCCGCTTGCTCAATTCCCGCGCCAGCTTGATGCGTTGGGCCTCGCCGCCAGAGAGCGTCACGGCGGACTGGCCCAAATGAATGTATCCCAAGCCCACGTCGACCAGCGTCTGGAGTTTCTGCTTCACCTGCGGAATATTCTCCAGGATCGGCAGGGCGTCGGAAACCGGCATTTCAAGCAGGTCTGCGATGGAATAGCCGTTGTACTTCACCGCCAGCGTTTCGTGGTTGTATCGCCGCCCACCGCAGACTTCGCAGAGGACATAGACGTCGGGCAGGAAATTCATCTCGATGCGGCGCTGTCCTTCGCCCTGGCAGGCTTCGCAACGGCCACCAGAAACGTTGAACGAGAACCTGCCAGCCTTGTAGCCGCGCTCGCGCGACTCCGGCAACATCGCATACAGATCGCGGATTGCCGTGAACACACCCGTGTACGTCGCCGGGTTGGAGCGGGGTGTGCGGCCGATAGGCGACTGGTCGATGCGGATGACCTTGTCGATATTCTCCGCGCCCGAAATTGCCTTGTGTTCGCCCGCCTTCTCCCGCGAACGGTAGAGCTGCCGCGCCAGCGCCCGGTAGAGGATGTCATTGACCAGCGTCGATTTGCCCGAGCCGGAAACTCCGGTCACAACCGTCATCACGCCTAAAGGAAAAGCCACGTCGAGATTCTTGAGGTTATTCTCTTTCGCGCCCAGAATCGTCAGCGCGGTGCCGTTGGCATGCCGACGCTCGGGGCGCATCTCAATGAGGGCGCGACCGGAGATGTAGGCTCCGGTCAGGGAATTGGGCGCGTTCATGATCTCGTCCGGGGTTCCCTGCGCCACCAGCGCTCCCCCGTGCCGGCCGGCACCCGGTCCCAGGTCGACCACGTAATCGGCGCGCCGGATGGTCTCTTCATCATGCTCGACGACCAGCACGGTGTTACCGAGGTCGCGCAAATTCTCGAGCGCATTCAACAGCCGGCCGTTGTCGCGATGATGTAAGCCGATCGAGGGCTCGTCCAGGACGTACAAGACGCCGCGCAGCTTCGACCCGATCTGCGTGGCCAACCGAATGCGCTGTCCCTCGCCGCCGGAAAGCGTCGCCGCCGAGCGGTCGAGCGAAATGTATCCCAAACCCACTGCGTTCAGGAACTCGAGCCGCTCCACAATTTCGTGCATCACCCGCCCGGCGATCGCGGCTTCGCGGCCGGCGAGTTGGATGCTCTGCGCGACTTCGAGCGCCCGCGCCACCGGCATCGCGGTGAAGTCGGCGATCGACATTCCGTTGACTTTCACCGCAAGGCTTTCGGGCCGCAGCCGTTTGCCGTGGCATGCCGGACACTCGCTGGCCGACATGTGATCCATCAACCAGTCGCGGTACCCTTCCGAGGTCGACTCTTCCAGATTTTGTCGCAGATATCCGAAGATGCCGTGAAAACCGGTGCGCCCGCCCCGGCCCTGCTCGCCGTTGAGCAGAAAATCCTGCGTCTTCTCGGGAAATTTCTCGAAGGGCGTGTTGAGGTCGATGGCCATCGCCGCCGAAACAATCTGCAGCTGGTGAATCAGATTCTGCGACGCCGACCCCGGCCCCAGCCCGCCGTCCAGCAACGGCTTGGACCAGTCGGTGATCACCTTCGCCGGATCGAAGTCATACTTGCTGCCCAGCCCGTGGCACTCGGGACAGGCTCCGTACATGCTGTTGAAGGAGAACGAGCGCGGCTCGAGTTGCGGCACGTTGATGCCGCAATCGGGGCAGGCCAGTTTTTCCGAAAAAAGCGTTTCCTCACCGCCGACCACCGCAACCAGCACCAATCCGCCGGCAAGCTTCATCGCCAGTCCGATCGACGTCTCCAGACGATGTTCAATCCCCGGCTTCACCAGCAATCGGTCGATGACAACTTCAATGGTGTGATTCTTCCGTTTGTCGAGGTTGATGGCAACGTCGTCGAGATTCACCAGCTCCAGGTCGATGCGGGCGCGGGTGTAGCCGTGCTTGACGAGCGTCTCCAGCTCTTTCTTGAACTCGCCCTTGCGGCCGCGGACGATGGGTGCCATCACCATGACGCGATCTTCGGGCGTCAGCGCCATGACTCGCTGGACAATCTGATCCGCCGACTGGCGGCTGATCGCCCGCCCGCATTTGGGGCAATGCGGCACTCCGATGGAAGCAAAGAACAGGCGAAGATAGTCATAAATCTCGGTGATGGTTCCGACGGTCGAGCGCGGGCTGCGGCTGGTGGTCTTCTGCTCGATCGAAATCGATGGGCTAAGTCCATCGATTCCATCAACATCCGGACGTTCCATCTGGTCGAGAAACTGCCGCGCGTAGGCCGACAGAGTCTCGACGTAGCGCCGCTGCCCCTCGGCGTAAATCGTGTCGAAGGCCAGCGAAGACTTGCCCGACCCGCTGAGCCCGGTCACGACCGTGAGTGTGTTCCGCGGGATCTCGACGCTGATGTTTTTGAGGTTGTGCTGCCGGGCGCCCCGGACAGAGATTTTGGTAATCGCCATTATTCGCGCGAGGACATGCCCCTTCCGTAATGTCGACGGGTGACCAGAATTGTCCGAAAGTAAGAGTGCACAGCTCTACTCCGTATCCTAGTCGTCAACAGCGCGGAGCGTCAACGCAGGTTAAATTGAGAATTCGCGCCGCTGAGGGCCTCAGAGCCCAGCCGCGCCCGGGACAGAAAACCACGTTGCCAGGGATTGGTGGATCGTGATTGCGTTCCTGATGCCCGTCATTGTCTGCATAACCGTCGTCGCTTCGGTTGCTGTCGGCGTACTCGCCGCATATATCGCGGTTTTCTGCGTCCTGTCGACCTTCGGCCGTCCCCCGCAGCCTGAACCGGCTCCGGCCCGCCCCAGGTTGTCGCTGGTCCCGACCGAGCATCACGCCAGCGGCGGCGACTAAACAGAACGCCGAGCTCCTTGCCACAAGCAGCCGAGTAAAAGGATCCTGCCGGCCGACTCTTACCGCGTTGCGGCGCCTCCACTCGCCGCCGGCAAATCGTACGCGCTGGCGCCAGCCACCGCCCGCCCCAGCGCCAGTCCTTGACGCCGCCGGGTCGCAGGATACGGCAGAAGTTCGTCGATGTCGTTCTCGTCTGTGAATCCGCCGCTGATGCCGTTCCAAAGGCAGCCACAGGTGCTGGTGAATTCCCCGGGGAATCGAAATACCTATAGGGCGGATGGTTGCGGCCAGCGCCATTCCGCATGCAGGAATCGAACCGATTCAGCGCAGCCAGTCAGCGGGCTTTTCAAAGAAATCCCCTGACCATAGAAATTGCCCGGATCAATAATCAATAGAGAAGCTTCACCGAGAACTGAATCTGCCGCGAAGTCCCGGACGTCTTGCTGATAATGCCGAAGCCGCTGCCGCTTACGATATTGGACGGCAATCCGAAATTTACCATATTGAAAACGTTGAAGAACTCGGCGCGGAATTCCAGAGTTGCCAACTCGCCGTTGCCGCGATGTCCGAATGGAGTGTCTTTGATCAGGGCCACGTCATAGTCGTGATAACCCGGTCCGCGAAACGTGTTGCGGCCAAGGGTGCCGAAACGTCCGCTGTTCGGACCAGTCCCGCCGGGTAGGTTGATTGGAATGTTGAAGAACGATGGATTCCCCACCGCGCCCATCCCGAAATAATCGTCGCGCACGGCACGGCTGGTCGACAGATTCGGCATCGAAACCAGGTCCGGGCGATCGCCCCCGCCCAGCCCCGCGCCCGTCTGTTGCACCCCCGAGAAGACGGTGAACGGCGAGCCCGTGGTCAGGGTCGTGAGGTTCAGAAACTGCCAGCCTCTGGTCAGGGTTTGACTGACAGGCCGCAGGAAAGCGACGCGGTCCAGGGGCAGCAACTGGATCACGCTGGCCGTGAAAACATGGGTCACGTCAAATGTCGACGGACCTTTTTCCGCCGACGGGTCCCAGGGATTCTGCGGCGCCGTCTGCAGAATCGTTCCCGAAACACCGAGCAGCCCCCCCAGCACCGAACTGGTATCGTCGAGCGACTTCGAGTAGGTGTAGCTGGCTTGCAGGCCAAGACCGTATCTTGCTGAATTTTTTGTGAGGCTCGTCTGCAACGCGTTGTAGCTCGAATGCGAACCGCTGCTCATGATGACCTCGGGCCCGAAGCCTCCCGTCGCGTGGCAGGGCGAGTTAAATTGAGTAAAAGGTGCAAATCCCTGGCAGGCCCCACCATATCCGTTGGGGTTGTACACGCGTGCCAGATGAATTCCGGCCGTCCCCACATAGGACGCGTTGAACTTGAAATCGCCGAAATCATGATCGACTCCTGCGGTCCAGCTTCCCATGTAGCCGTTGGCGAAATTCTTCGCGATCCCGGTGATGTTGAGCAACTGCACATTTCCGGGCGTGAGAGCGTCAAGATCATTCTGGAAGCGCAGGTAATCGAACACCGTGTTGGCCGGAACATCCTCGGAACGGCCAGTTGCGAAAACCGGCTGTCCCTGCGTGTTGTAGGCAGTGGGAAGATTGAGCCGAACGGACGTGTTCTGAAACCCAACCGGCTGGTTTGGCTGCGCATAGACTGAGGGAGCGAACACAAAGGGAATCGCCGCAGTCAGGAAATTGTCCTGCCACAGGTTTGGAATCAGTGTCGTGATGGCGCCGCCGGCGTGCAGGACGGTGTGCTTGCCCACGGCGTAGTCGACAGCCAGACGTGGTCCCCAGCCGTTCCAGTCCTGATCATAGGGAGGCTGTGGATTGATCAGCACTTTCTGGCTTGCGGCCGTATCGCCATAGGGCACAGTCTGGCCGTTCGGACCAAGAAAAATGGGAAGCGACGTGCGCTTGGTGGCTTCGTGGATGCGGCTGTTCACCTCGTAACGCAATCCGTAGTTGACGGCGAGTTGTTTCGTCGCCTTCCATGTGTCCTCGAAATAGAAGTTGTACGCTTCGCGGCGGACTCCCGCTTCGTTGAACTTGTTGCCCACCGGAGTAATGCTGGCCGCAGCCATGATGTTGTAGGAATAGGGCGTGGCGGTCAGCAGTCCAGTCAGCGAGTCGGGGAGAGGATCGCCGGCGTTGATGTTGTGGGTTCCGCTCGCCGAAGATATATTCACGGGCGAATACGCTGTACCCCCGCCGAATTCGTAGAGCCCGTTGGGATTGACGCCGAAAATCGTAGAGTCGCGATTGCCACGAATTTCTGTTCCCCACTTGAACTTGTGAGATCCGCGCACCCAGGCAAAATCCTGCTTGAACTGGTAAAGATTACTGTAAGAGCCGAAGATCGATCCCGCCGGCTGGAAGTAAGGCTCAAACAGGCCGTCGGCAAACGTTATGCCCGGCTGGGTCTGGTTGGTGGTCGGGAAAAACGGCGTGCTGCGAATATAGCCGAGGGAGGTGTCGGAGGTCAGATGGGCGGAAATCGCGCGCGTGTAGTGCACACCGGCATTGCGCTGGTGGTCGAAGAACTGAATGCCGAACGTCGGATTGACCGCCGTCTGATCGGGATTTGTGAGTGGCCCCGTCACCTGATTCAAGCTGAAACGGGTGACCAGCGATGCCTTGGCGGAAATCTGGTGGTCGATCCGGATCGAGAATTGATCGGTCGTAGTCACGACCTTCGACGATGCCGCGTAGGTGCGATCCCCAAACGCGCCGTCAGGTTCGTTCGGCAGCGGATACCCGTTCAGAACCGGAACCATCCGGGGGTTCACGGGCACCGTCAGAGTGTCGCCCGGGAATGTCGTGGTGTCGATTCCTTGCCGCTCGGCCACACTGGGCACGGGAAGAACCTGCGTTGTTCCCAGTACCTGCCGGAATCCCTGGTATTCGCCGAAATAGAAAGTGCGGTTGCGTCCGTCATAGATTCCGGGCAACACCACCGGGCCACCGTTGGTGAACCCGAATTCATTCCGGGCAAACGGGGGAATTCGGTGGCCGCTGACCGCAGGCAATGGATCGAAATAGTTGCGAGCATCGAGCGCCGCGTTGCGCAGAAATTCGAACAC
>Ga0123355_10001523_pt1 | contig 32337 bp, 24 predicted proteins | sample TergutEmb28metaG_3_FD_89872 | JGI IMG/M metagenome (GOLD analysis project Ga0123355, IMG submission 89872) | Embiratermes neotenicus P1 segment gut microbial communities from Petit-Saut dam, French Guiana - Emb289 P1 | ecosystem: Host-associated > Arthropoda: Insects > Digestive system > Gut ...
CCCCCCCCCCCCCCCCCCCCCCCCCCCCCCATGTAACTCCTTATCCTACAACAACTTACGACACTTTCGGTATCTTCAACTAGCGTTTCTTGCGTTAATTACAGTACCTAACAACATACATTTTCCCGCACACACATCAGTACTACACCACAGAAGGGACATTTTTTTCTCTGGAATAACAGGCCCAGCGCAGGCCCACAGCTTGCGCCGCCTTTTATTATTGTGTCCCGTTGGGGCGCTTCCGCGTTAAAGCGGCTAATTTATCCGGACGCTAGTCCGCGCGATTACCCGCCGTAAGGAAGCGGGGGATCGCAAAGAGGTGCATTTATGAAAAGAATTGTAAAAGTTTTAGGCATGGTTGTCCTTGCCGCGTTGGTTGTCCTTGCCGTTACAGCCTGCGACACCAACAGCCCGGCGCAAGAGCTCCCGCTAGACCCCGGCCCTGCTCCTAGCGGTCCCCCGCCACGACTGATAGGTTCCCCGATAGAAGGCTCGCAGGGACTTACGTTTAGAGAAGTCAACGGAGGGGGGTTAGCTGTAACAAGTTTTACTGGAGAAGAAACAGTCATAGACATACCCGCAGTGTACAACAGGCAGTGGGTTGTTTCCATTGGCAATGCCGCATTTCAGGGCAGGGAACTGACCAGTGTTACCATACCCAACAGTGTTGCATGGATTGGCAATGAGGCATTTGCCGGAAACCAACTGGAAAGCGTAACCATCCCAGACAGCGTTATTAGTATTGGTTGGGGGGCATTTGCAAACAACTATCTGGAAAGCGTTACTATTCCCGATAGTGTTACTTCTTTGATCGGAGGATCAATTTGGCAACATGGGGCATTTGAGAACAATCAACTGACCAGCATTGTCATCCCCGATAGCGTTACCAACATTGGCAGTCGGGCATTTGCCGGAAACCAACTAGCCAGTGTTACCATCCATGACAGTGTTACCAGCATTGGCGGTTCGGCGTTTGCCAATAACCAACTAACCAGTGTTACCATCCCCGACAGAGTTACCAGCATTGGCAGTTCGGCATTTGCGAACAATCAACTAACCAGCGTTATCATCGGCAACAGAGTTACCAGCATTGGGCATGGCGCATTTGCAAATAACGCCCTGACCACCGTTACCATTCCCGACAGTGTCACCGAGATTGGGGCTGGGGTTTGGACTTATTCTGGCGCAAATGCTTCCGTTGGCGTATTTCGGGGCAACCAACTGACCAGCGTTACCATTGGCGACAGAGTTACCAGCATCGGTCAGCAGGCATTTCAGGGCAACCAACTGACCAGTGTTACCATCCCCGACAGAGTTACTAGCATTGGCAATCAGGCATTTCAGAGCAACCGACTGACCAGCGTTACCATTGGGAGAGGTGTTACCAGCATTGGCGTTTTGGCGTTTCAGAACAACCCGCTTACCAGCGTAACCGTGGGCATGGCTACCATCCCGAATCAACTGTTTCACAGTAGAGGACTTACCAGCGTAACACTTCTGCCCGGCGTTACCAGCATCGGCGATAGTGCATTTATGAGCAACCAACTGACCAGCGTTGTTATCCCCAACAGCGTTACCAGCATTGGCGGTGGGGCATTTAGGAACAATCAATTGGCCAGCGTCTTCATCCCCAACGGTGTTACTAGCATCGACGTTTCAGCATTTGCGGACAACGAACTGACCAGCGTTACCATTCCAGCAAGCGTAACCAGCATCGGCAATTCAGCATTTGCGGACAACGAACTGACCAGCGTTACCATTCCAGCAAGCGTAACCAGCATCGGCAATTCAGCATTTGCGAACAACGAACTGACCAGCGTCTCCGTACACAACGGCACCATTGGCGGTAGTGCATTTTCGGACAACCAACTGACCAGCGTTACCATTGGGAGCGGTGTTACCAGTATCGGCTCTGGGGCATTTTTCAATAATCCGCTTACCAGCGTAACTATTGGCATGGCTGCCATCGGGGATAATGTGTTTAACCCTACCCATACCGCCCCTTGGCCCAGTGTCAGCCCCAGAGTTATTGGTACCCCGCTAACCAGTGTAACACTCCAAGGCAGCGTTCGCAGCATAGGCAATAACGCCTTTCAGAACAACCAACTGACCAGCATTACCATCCCCTCAGGCGTTACGAGCATCGGTAACAATGCCTTTCAGAACAACCGGCTAACGGGCATAACCATCCCCCAAAGCGTTACCAGCATCGGCAGTTTGGCATTCGGCGGCAACCCGCAACTGGCGGCAATAAATGTCTCCCCCGGCAATGCAAACTTTAGTTCAATGAATGGGGTTTTGTTCAATAACGATCATACCGTCCTGATTCGATGGCCTGTAGCAAGATCAGGTGTGGTAGCCATTCCCCCAAGCGTAACTACCATCGGCGAATCAGCATTTAGCGGTAACCAATTAACCAGTATTGTTATCCCCAACAGCGTTACCAGCATTGGCAATAACGCATTTTCGGGTAACGCCCTTACCAGCATTACCATCGGAAGTTTTGTGAATATTTCCGGCAATGCCACAATGGGCACGCACGGCGCTGCGTTCCTAACAGCATACAGCTCCGGCGGCTGGCTGGATGGCACGTACACCTTTAATGGGTGGAGTTGGACGCGCCAGCCGTAAGCCCCCACCCGCTCTGCACACCCTTCCCGGTTCCACCGGGAAGGGTGCCGGGGTTAAATGCCGGAGGCTAATGTTCTGCGGAGCCCCCCAGCAATGCCCCCGCCGTCACAGCCAACATTCCCGCCAGCACCCATTTCGGGCGACCTTTCCCGGACAGCCGTGGGGGGCTCATGCTCTCTTCCCCCAAGCAATGCCCCCGCCGGGCATTGTGCCGATGGCTCACACGCAGCGGGGGGAAGCTTGAAACTTTTCCAAAATACGGTACAATTAACCAGAATGCAGACAGACACGGATGTAATCATCATAGGTGCGGGCCCGGCGGGTCTCACGGCGGCCCAGTACGGGGCCCGCTCGAACCTTTCGGTGCTGGCGCTGGAGCAGCTCGCCCCCGGAGGGCAGCTTCTGCTTATAGACACGCTGGAAAACTATCCGGGCATCGCGGCGGGAAAAACGGGGTTTGACCTTAGCGAAGATTTGCGCCGTCAGGCAGAAAGCTTTGGAGCGAAATTCCTGACAGAGCAGGTACAGGCGCTGGGCAAAGAAGGCGGCATTTTTACCGTTACCTTGGCTAACGGACAAACACGCGCCGCGCCTGTGGTAATTATCGCAACTGGCGCGAAGCACCGCACTCTGGACATACCCGGCGAAAAGGAATTTTCGGGCCGGGGGGTTTCCTACTGCGCCACCTGCGACGGCCCTTTTTTCAAGGACAAAAAAATCTTTGTCGTCGGCGGTGGGGACGCTGCCTGCGATGAAGCCCAGTACCTTTCAAAACTATCCAGCCGTGTAATCATGATTCACCGCAGGCAACGCTTCCGTGCCCAGAAAGCCCTGGCGCAGCGGGTTCAGGATAACCCGAACATACAGGTGCGCTTCGACACGGTAATGAAAGAAATCAAAGGGGGCGGGGACGGCCCCGGCGGCGGCAAAGTTACCTCGGTGGTGCTGGCGGACACGCACGGCGGCCCCCCGTATGAAGAAAGCGCCGACGCTGTTTTTATCTTCACCGGCATGATTCCCCAGACCTCCCTCGTAACGGGCGCTGGCGGACTTACCGTCGAAACGGACGAGGCCGGATACATTGTTACGGACGGGCGCATGGCGACTTCAGTGCCGGGGCTTTTCGCGGCCGGGGACGTGCGGGCAACCCCGTTTCGCCAGATAGTTACCGCCGCCGGGGACGGCGCTGTTGCGGCGCACTGTGCCGCGGCGTACATCGACAGCCTTAAAGGGCAGGCGTACTAGAGCAAAGCAGGGAGCGTGGCCCAGACGTGAAAGCAAGAGTAACAGCGCTTTTTTTCCTCGTTTCCTTCCCGCTTTTTTCGATCTCTTTACCCGGACAGGGCTATCGCTGGGAGCATCTACAGGGGGAACCCGCCGAACTCGCCGCCCGCCTGACCGCCCAGATGAGCGACGAACAGGCCCTAGCCCAGACATTCATGCTTGCGTGGGTTGGGGCCGAGCCTTCTCCCCTTATCATGGACTGGATCAGGCAGCGGAATATCGGCGGGGTGAAAATCTTTGGCTGGAACACCGATGACACCCTGCGGCTGGCGCGGACAGTGGGGGAACTGCAAAGCGCTTCCCTAGCCTCCGGCCTTGGCATTCCGCTTCTTGTGTCCACGGATCAGGAGGGGGGCATGGTGCGGCACGTGCGGGGCGCTACCAGCCAGACTCCGGGGAACATGGCTATCGGCGCGTCCGGGCGGCCCATAGACGCTTACTGGTCTGGCTACTACATCGGCAGGGAGCTTGCCCTTTTGGGGATTAACATGAACTTCGCCCCCACGGTAGACCTTCACACTAACCGGAACTCCACGATTATCGGCCCGCGCTCCTTTGGCGACGACCCCGTTCATTCGGCTATTCTGGGGGCGGCGTTTGCGAGGGGCCACAGGGAATGGGGGGTTATCCCTACGGCGAAACACTTTCCTGGGCACGGGGATACGCCGCTGGACTCCCACGGGGTGCTGCCCAGAATCGGCGCTTCTTTTGAAACGCTGTGGGATCGGGAACTTATTCCGTACAGAATGTTGATCAGGGAAGGCATCCCGGCGATAATGAGCGGGCATCTGGCCTTTCCCAATACTCCCGGCGGCGAAACTCCCGCCTCGCTTTCGCCGTGGTTTCTGCGGGATGTGCTGCGGGGCAAGATGGAATTTCAGGGCCTTATTATCACAGACGATCTTATGATGGCGGGGGCCCTTAATTATATCCGCAGTGTTCCCCAAGCTGTCAGGCTGGCCCTTCTTGCCGGTAACGACATGATTATGCTTTCAAGCTCGCTTCAGCTTAACGACGCGGTTTGGACGTACCTAGCGGCTTCCATGAGGAACGACCCGGAATTCCGGGAAAGGGTGCGGGACGCCTGCCGCCGGGTGCTGGCGCTGAAGCTGGAACATCTGCGGGGGGAAAGGAAGGTTCCCTTTGTCCCCGATTTGCAGACTATCGAAGCGGGGCTTAGACTTACCGAAGGGGACGCTTTTTTCCTTAGCCTCGCGGCGCGCAGTGTTACCACCATAAACGGCGCGTATGTGTTTCCCCTAACGCCAGAAAACGCGGGCCGGGTGCTGCTTGCCGGAGCGGGGCACTTCGCGGAATTTTTCAATGCCGGAAGAAGGTCTTTCCCCGGCGCTGTTTCGTTCAACATTAACCGGGGGGCGCAGGCCTTTGCCGCCTATGTCCGCAGCGCCGACACGGTGATTTTCTGCCTTTCCAACAGGGCCGGTCTTGAAATTCTGCAAGATGTCCGCCGCCTTGTTGAATTGGACGGTAAGACGGTCATTGTTTTGTCGGTGCTGAATCCGGTTCATCTGGAAGAAGCGCCGTGGGTGTGCGGGGCGGTGGTGGTTTACAGTTACGCCCCGGTGTCCTTTGTCGCGGCCTTTTCAGCCATGCTCGGCAGGATTCCCGCGGGCGGAAGGTTTCCTTTCTCGCAGGAACGCTAACAGCCATGAAGTGGCAAAAGATGGCCCAGAGCGAATACCGCAAAGCGGAAGCCTTTTTAAGAAAGCGGGAAACGTTTTGTGTTGCCGCAAGCGCGCGTTTTTTGCGCCTTGGGGAAAGCCGGGGCCATGTATGGTATCTTCCCGGCCACGGGGAAGACGGAGGCCGCGCGGGGGTTTCCGCCCTGCTTCTGCACTGCCGCCGCACGCTCTTTCCGGTGTTCGGCAAGACCCCCCGCGTTCCGGGTCCCCGTTTTCTGAGCCGCTTTTTGGGAAAGGTTCCCATCCATGCTATTCAGGGGCTGAAGGAGGACACCGAAATTCTTGAAACGCTTATGCAGGCTCAGGGCTACTTTGCGGCGGAACGCATCGACTACAGCCTGATGAGCCTAGACAGCGTCCCCCTGCCGCAGCCCCACAGGGCTGGCCCCGCTGGTCTTGCGCTGCGCTCCCCCGTGCCGGAGGACGAAGAAAGCCTTTTCGCCCTTCAGTCGGCTTACGAGCAGGAAGAGGTTTTGCCTGCGAACTCAAGTTATAACCCGGCGGCTACCCGCCTTAACCTCCGGCACATTCTTTCCCGCGAACAGGTTCTTGTGGCGGCGCTGGATGGCCGGGTGGTGGGAAAGATCAACACCAGCGCCAAATCTTTTACAAGGTATCAGATAGGCGGGGTCTATGTCCGCTGTGACTGCCGGGGTCTTGGCATTGGGGCAATGATGACAACAGTTTTCGCGCGGAGCCTTCTGGCGCAGGGCAGGGGGCTTACCCTTTTTGTAAAGAAGCGCAATGCCGCCGCCTGTAAAGTGTACCGGAAGGCGGGGTTCGCTGCCCTTGCGGATTACCGGATTACGTATTATTAAAGCGCGCGGCCCGGTATTGGTTATTCGAAAAGGCGTTGTTAGACGCTGAACAATTTTTAGGAGGAAGGGAATGAAAAAGGTTTTTGGTTTGGTTTTGGCGCTGTCCATTGTTGCGCCGGTAGTCTTTGCGGCAGGGGGCGGCAATGCGGATGGCCTGGGCCTGTTGTCAGCCCACCGGGCGCTTCACGCTAACCGCTCTGTCGCGCCGGGTGTTTCACATCCGGACTGGTATGTTTACACGTTTGGCGTACCTAGCGATCATGTTTTTAGAACAATCACCAACATGGACTTTTTGGCAATGCTTACGGGCACTTTTACGGGCGGCCCCGGCTGGAATGAGCCCAGAGCAACAAGCGGCGGGTTTGCCGTTCTTTGGGGCGGAGCGTGGTGCGATAACACAGCTGCGATGATGCCGGTTGTAAACGCTGCGGCTCAGGAAATCGGCATTAGGCATATCTACGTTATGGACACCCGTTTTGATAATGGCTTGTCAGAACACATTTTGGCCAATTACGGGATCCTTTCAAGAAACGCTGACGGCGCAATTGGTTATGTTGGGCCGGTAATGTCTTCCCATATGCCTACGGCGGAAACCACTTTCTATAACTACGATAACTGGATGGAAATGGGATTAAGGAATATTCTTGTTGGGGGAGAAGAAGCGTCCGCAAACTTGACCCAAATTGCGGGATTGTTTACCGCCGCCAGCAATGCTAACGGCATTTTACGTAATCAGGTTTCGCCCGGAGTTTTCCACGGGCAAACGGCTCTGTTAATGGCAATTGATCTTCCCGTGCTGACTGCGGGCCAAAGCAGAACGGGTGCGGGCGCTGTTCAGGCAAGGATTGCGGCTCACGCATTAAACACTCAGGCCAGTCCCAATCAAACAGAGACTCTGGCGCTTAGAACCCAAATAAACAGAGTTCTTGGGGTTGTTGACAACATCACAGAAGGCGGCGGCACGTTTGACGTTCATGCCGCAAGAAGCGCAGGTATGCCGGCTGTTCCAACGGCGAATGTTCAGCTAGGCCTTTCTGAAACTCATGTTTTCCAGCGTGTTAGTTACGCGGAACTTGTGCATTTGCTAAGATCCCCCGGCGACCATATCATTGTGTTTGGCGCATTGGGCTGCCCCCACGTAAACGGCAAATTGCCCATCCTTAACGCTGTTGCGCTCAGGGAAGGCATTGACACGATTTTTCACTTCGGCCCTTCTTTCACGGACACGGGCGCTAACCCAATCAGAAACGGCGAAAACCCTGCCAGTGGAAGAACTGCGTTGTGGGCATACCTGATCGATAATTTCCTGCACGGCATACACGGCGACTTCAACGCTCACCGCATGGCTGGAGATTTTGCGACAACAAACAGTAACGTAAGGCTTACTCACACACACGCTGCCGCAGGTACAGAGGCTGGCATCGCCAACCCGAATGACACATGGTTTAACGGAATACATTATCCGAGGCTGGTGCTGCCAACAACACTCTTGTTTAACAGAGATGCCGCAAGCTTGAACCACGGCAACGGCGTAATATACCATGTGGAGCAGCAGATTGACTGGACAAACCGGGGGCTGTTGTTCACTGCTGATGATGTGCGCACTGCCGCCGCATGGCTGGACAGAAGCTTTACCATGATGTTCCAAATGTACGGGGTTGCGGAAACCCTGATTAGGCATGGCTACCGTGTAAGCATAGACCGGTCCCCTGACAGCATCCTGAACACAGCCATGATTGCAACAAGAAGCGAAATTAATGACGTTGTGCGTATTTACTTTAACTACTACAGAAATGACGCGGAGATCGCCGAAAATATCCGCAGGATAACTGCCGGTAACGCCAATTTACACGCGGATGTAAGAACCAACGCGGCGGCGCTGCTGAACACCTACAGGGAAGGGATGCGCACGGTTGAGGCTCGCGCTGCTGTTAGTGGCAACATCCGGGAGGGCGATGTGGTTTTCAGTTTTACTAACCCTGTCTGGTTTCCGCATCTTATGAGAACCTTCGGCTTTATAACTGGTGAAACGCCGGGAAGATGGTCTGTTTCCGCCAGCCGCCCGGCTGCTGCGGTTACCGGAATTGCCGTTTCTGGCGCTACAGTAACTATCAGCACTACAGGCATTGCGCCCGGCACTGTTAGGGTTGGCGCTTCCGTAACTTCAGGCGCAAACGCGGCTGCCCAAAATGGAGCCACTGCCGCTAATGCCCTTAATGTCTGGTTAGGCGCGGACGGCGGCAGCTTCACGGTAAACGCGCAGGGCATTGTTACAGTTACCCTTCCTGCCGGTGCGGGTAATTTTGCGGCCGGTAACACGGTGAGAATTGTAGTCTTTACTGAGCACGGCAAGCTCCTTAGCAGCAGTGTTATAACGTTATGACTTGTAGCGTGTAAAGGAACATATCCCACGCCGTTGTACGTCTGTGTACAACGGCGTCTTATACAAGGCTCCGCGCGCCGTATTGACAAACCTTCAAAGAACCAATAGTGTGACTGTAGCAACCAGCCATCAAAATCAGGAGAACATGGTGAAAAAAATAACTCTTTGGATCGCTATCAGCGTTTTGGGAACAGGTGCGGCATTTTCTCAGGAAAATCCGCCGGAAAGCGGTGCGGGCATAAACCTGTACACGTTTTTTGTAAACATCGTTGGGGAGCAGTTCCGTTTTCCACTGGTTGGTTTTGTAAATATAGCCGGGGGAAGCCACAGCGCCCCTCAGGTTGGGTTTATTAACTGGAACCAGAATAATTTTTCCAGCGTACAGGCGGGGTTTGTGAATACCGTTGGCGGCGATACAGCCGGGCTTCAACTGGGATTTATCAACACCACCGCCGGATCGTTTCGTGGAGCGCAAATAGGTTTTGTAAATACCGTTGCTGGCGACACATCCGGGCCCCAGTTGGGATTTATCAATACTGTCGCCGGATCATTTGGCGGAACGCAGATAGGTTTTGTGAACATCGTTGCTGGCGAAGAGTTTAGGGGATTACAGCTTGGGTTTGTGAATATCGCTCCTCCCAATGTTAGCGGAACGCAGATTTCATTCCTTAACATTGCCAGAAGAGTCAGCGGGTTCCAGTTCGGGTTTATCAATTACGCCGAATCCGTAGAAAACGGCATTCCAATCGGGTTTATTTCCATCGTCCGTGAAGGGGGCTACAGGGCGATAGAACTGAGCGTTAATGAGATGTTGCCCTTAAATTTGGCGTTCAAAATCGGCGTTGAAAGGTTTTATACATCGCTGGGTGTTTCTTATAACCCGGCGGAAGATGGGTTTCGGAATGCGATATTCACACGAGTGGGATTCGGCACAATCATTACAATAGGCGACAGTTTCTTTTTGAATCCTGAACTGATAACGACCAACAACATTGGCTACGATACCAGTTTAATCCTAAGTTTAACGCCAATGTTCGGGGTCAGGCTGGTTTCCGGACTGAGTATCCTTGCCGGCCCGTCAATTACATGGATATATGGCGATGATCCCCCACAACCGCTTTTTGACATACACACTTACGAAATCAACAACAGAAACCGCCTGCTCATAGGCGGCAGAATCGCAGTACGGTACGAGTGGTAATTGCGCCGCCGGTTAAGCCTTTGAGCGGGCCGTTTTCAAATAGTTATTGCCGCCAGAAAATCCTCGTACTCACTTCTGGTTCTCTGTGCCTCCCGCGCCGCTTCGTTGACGCGCGCGGTAAAGCCGCCAATTTCGTTATCCAGCGCGACAAGGCGGTTTAGGAATTCCTGACCTTGGGGGCTTTGAACGCCCACGGCTTCCAAATTGTGGCGTGTTCTTTCCTGCTCGGAAATAAGCCACGCCCGCTCTCGTTCCAGTTCACTTTGGACGGCGGCGGCGGCGGCGGCGATCCTTCGCAGTTCAATGGCCCTGGTCAGCACGGCCCGCACATTGGCCGGGATTTCGTGGCTGGTGGCGAAGTGCAAAAAAGCGTTCTCGTGCAGGTGCGCTAGGGTAACCTGCTCTGAAATGGGGGTTTCTTCCCGCACTGTAAGGGTAAGCGTTTCCCTTGCGCCAATGGTTCTGTTAAAACGGTAAAGGGCCGCGGTTCGCTCTTCAGCATTTGCCGGCTGTACCAGTTCCGCGCCGGGAATAACCGGGTGTTCAATGATAATCCGCCTTTCCTCGTCCGAAGCGTTTCTTATCGTGTACACCCTTTCATGGCTTTGCCGGCGGCTAATGGTCATAACCCCGCCGGAAAGGTTTACCGCCGCGATGTGGCGGGCAGCCGAAGAAGTAACGTTTCCTGTAACAGAAAGGTCTTGACCAAACGTGATAAACCGCCGCTCGCCCTCCGGGAAAAACTCGATAAGGGCGTGCCCGGCAAAGATGCCGCCGTCATACACCGTAATAGGCCCGGCGGGGAGGCTTATGCCTGAAGTGTTGGTAAGCTCAGCGCCAATCTCCGGGTGTGCCGTAGCGCCTGACAGAGCCCTGGCGCCCGAAAAGATAAGGGTTCTTTCCGCCTGTACGCTTCCTTCCACAAGAGGCAGCATCGCGCTCTGCCGCCGCTGTAGCGTTACGGGGCGGTTAAACGTAAACAAAAACTGCTCGCCCGCGGCAACCCCTTCGGCGGTCTGCATAACGCCCCCGGCAACCGCGGGAGCGGCAGCCTGCGGCATGGGAGCGAAATCCGCTTCGGCCCACTGCCGCGCGGCGGCGGGTTCTTCGGGCATCATGCTGGCACGGGTCCGCGCCATAAGGGTAATGCCTGGCTCGTGGGCCCTGCCCTCGGCGGCGCCGGCAATAGCCAGAGGAAGCACGGGCCGGAACACATGGTATGGCTGGAAAAGGTTTTGAATAAAGGAAGCGGGCCTTCCGGTTACGAGGGAAAGTTCCACGCCCTCCCAGTCCGTATCGCTGTCATTATCGACAATCGCCCAGCCTTGAAGGAAGGGCTGTTCCCTGCCAAGGTCAAGGCGGTACGAGACCTTCCACACCGGGGCGGGGATAACGTAACTTATGGAAACAGCGCGGCTTACCGTGCCGTCCAGCGTTACTGTTAGGCTTTGCGTACTGTTATCCTGCGAAGCCAAAATAAGGTCAAGGGCGCGGTTCAAATCAGCGTTAATCCTTTCGTCCATAAAGCGAAAAGAAATAATATCTCCGACAGCGATAACCCGTATCCCTTGGGGCGTAAAGAGCGAAAGCCACGCGTCCCCGGCGGCTCTCGCGTGAAACGCTTGCCCTGCCACGGCGATGTCGCTTTGCCTGAACTCTACGCCGATAATCCTTCCTCTTACGGGATTGGGAGCGGACACTTCCAGTTCAGCGCCCCGCAGCCCGCCCAGAATCTCCGTGATTCCCGGCATCCCCGACAAATCAATTCTTAGGCTCCTAAGGGCGCGCCAAAGGGTGTTCTCCGAAGCGTACCGCACCGAAGGCGCTGTGGAGGCCGGATCGTTAATCACCAGAGACATAAGGACATCGTTCATCGCTGCCCATTCAAAGGGAAGGGTTATCTCCGTATTTCCGGTTGTGGAGGGGGCGACAGTCCCCGAATGTTCAAAGTAGGCGACCCCCGAAGAAAAGAGGGCGATACGCCGTAGCGGAAGCTCCGCCGGGGAACCTTGCGCCGTGCCGGAATCCCACTCCCGCATGGCCTGAGCGCCGGCAAAAAGCCCCGGCCTAAAAACCGAAGGCAACCCAAGGCAAAATACGGCAAAAAGAAAAATCGCACATTTTTTCATGGGGTCTCCGTCATAAGTATTGTAATGCAGTATACACGAATTCTTTGCCCTGCTGCAAGACCAGACCGCATTGCCGCAGCTTTTGGCGGGAATGGTGGCTCACGCGCGACGGGGGAGGCTTGACAAAACAACGATAATGGAGATACCATACAAAGGCGTGGATTCTCAATGCTTCAATCTTACATTTGACATTGCCGCCGGAAGTTATGGGAGATACTAGGTATGAACGCTTCTTCTGTCATGAATATTTCCAAGCGCCTTCAGGACGAGGCGCGAAAGGATAGAGCCAAACTGGTCATGGGGGCCGTTATTTTTGCGGCCGTGCTCTTGGCTATTGTAATAACCATTTACATCGTTGTGGAAAACCGGCTGCAGGCGCTGGGCATACTTGTGCCCTCTGTAATCGCTTTGGTGTGGCTTTCCCTGCTTCTTGTTACGCACCTTATCAAAAAAATGGAACACGACAGTTTTGGCGAGGGGATGCACCTTGTTATGGAAAGCGCCCCTATGGTGTGTACCCTGTACGACAAAAGCTCCAAGGTCATATACTGTAACGATGAAGCTCCCAAACTGTACGGCTTCAAGGACAAGCAGGAATACCACGATAAAATTTTCTCGCTTTTTCCCGAATCTCAGCCCGATGGCAGTAACACGGATAGTATGTGGAACAAGTATATGCAAAAAACCTTCCAAAACGGAGAAACAAGCTTCGAGATGTGGCTTAATATGCCAAGCGGCGGGATGTTCCCCATCGGGGTTACCCTTGTCAACGCCTATTTCGAAGGCGAAGATCACCTGCTGGAATTTACCCACGACAAACGCGAGACCTATGAAATCCAGAAAAAAGAGAAGCTGTTTAAGGAAAGAACGCAAGCCATAATGGATGTCTCGCCGATGGTCTGCGTTATCTTCGACAAAGGGGGCCACCCTATCGAGGTGAACAAGGAAGCGGAACGGATGTTCGGCATCTCCGACCGGAAACTGTTTGTAGACCGCTTTTTTGATTTTCAGCCTGAGCGCCAGCCGGACGGCACGCCAACACGGAAAAAACTGGAAGAACTGGCCAAAAAGGTGATGAATTCCGGCGGTTCCCGCCATGAATGGATGTACCAGCTTCGGGACGGGACGCCGGTTCCCTCGGAGGAGTTCATGCGGCTCATAAATATCGACGGGGAAGACCTTATTGTCGGGTACATCCGCGATTTGCGTGAGTTTTACAAGAACAGGGAAAGGGATATACAGATACAGCAGAACATACAAGTCATGGCGGGGCAGTTAAACGGGCACGTAACGGAACAGTCCACCGCCGTTACCGAATCCGCCGCCGCCATCGAGGAAATGATAGCCAACATCCAGTCCGTTACAAATGTCCTGTCCAAAAATACCGACCGGGTAAAGGAACTGCAGGCGGCTTCGGAGGTAGGACACACCGGTCTTAACGATGTCGTTATCGACATCCGGGAAATCGCCAACGAGTCCGACTCCCTTCTGGAAATCAACTCCGTCATGGAGAACATAGCCAGCCAGACCAACCTTCTTTCCATGAACGCCGCAATCGAAGCGGCCCATGCGGGCGAGGCTGGCCGGGGATTTGCCGTTGTCGCCGACGAAATACGCAAGCTTTCAGAGTCTTCCAGTGAGCAGTCAAAGACTATCGGTGCTGTACTAAAGAAAATCAAAGGGGCAATCGACAAGATAACACGGTCAACCGACAATGTGCTGGACAAATTTAGCGCGATAGACGATGGCATAACAACCGTGGCGGAACAGGAACGGGGGGTGCTGAATGCCATGGAAGAGCAGAGGGAAGGAAGCAAGCAGGTACTAGAGGCCGTGGGACAGTTAAGCGACATTACCTACAGAGTAAAGGAAGATGCCCAGCAGATGGTCAAAAGGCAAGAAGAGGCCATGGAGAAAAAGTAGGCCCGCTTACAGCCCATGCGCGGCGGGGGGCCGCAAGGCCTTCCCATTCTTTCTCGTCTAGTGTATACTGGCTCTGCATTGGGACGTCGGCAAGTGGTAAGCCACCGGGTTTTGGCTCCGGCATTCACAGGTTCAAATCCTGTCGTCCCAGTACCAGCGTAGACCACGAGTATGCAAGGAGTAATAGCATGAGTAAGCTTGTATTGGCAGCCCAGACCCGGCAAAGCAGGGGTTCTGGCGCGGCCCGTAGAACCCGCCGGGCGGGACGCATTCCCGCAGTCCTTTACGGGCGTTCCGGCAAGGCCATATCCATCGATCTGGATGCCTTGGGATTTGCCAACGGGATAAAAACTATTTCCGAAAGCACCATCGTAAAGGTGGAAGTAGACGGAAAATCCTATGACGCCTTTGTAAAGGACACCCAGTGGAACATGGTGGACGGAAAAATCCTCCACGTGGACTTTTACGAAGTGGAAGGCGATGTCGCCGTCAGAACCAGAGTTTCCATTCACCTTAGGGGCAACCCCGCCGGTGTCCGGGAAGGGGGCGTTCTGGAGACCCCGCTTCAGCAGATCGAAGTAGAATCTCTGCCCAAGGATTTGCCCGAGCGGATCGAACTGGACATCTCCGGCCTTGGGGTTAACCAGTCCATCCATGTCCGGGACATTGCCCTTTCCAAGGCCGTCCGGGTTCTTACCCCCGCCGATCAGGTCGTTGCCCTTGTCAAATACTCAAGGGAAGCCGCCTCGTCAGCTTCCACCGCCGCCGATGCCGCCGGGCCCGCAGCCGCGGCTCCTGCCGCCGCCAAGCCGTAGGAAGCAAGGCCGGGGAATGGAGACATAGCTTTGCTCCCCGTCAGCCTTCCCCAGCCTCTGTTCGAGGCCCGCCTTTCCTCCGCGCTGGGGGAACTGCCGGCGGGAAGCGTGTGCCTTGCCGCAGTCTCCGGCGGGGCCGATTCCACCGCCATGCTGGCTGGCCTTGCCCGCCTGCGTGAAAAGGCAGGCTTCGTCCTGCGTTGCGTCCATGTGGAGCATGGCATACGGCAAAGCGGGGAAAGCCGGGGCGATGCCCAAGCTGTGCGGGCCCTCTGCGAAGCCTTGAACGTTCCCTGCCGTGTCGTCTCGATAGCGCCCGGCAGAATCGCCGCCTTCGCCCGTAATGGCGGCCCCGGCATCGAGGGAGCCGCCCGCGTCTTTCGCCAAAGGGCGCTGCGCCGGGAAGCGCGGCGTACCGGGGCCGGATACATACTCACAGCGCATACCCGCGATGACCTGTTGGAAACCATCCTTATGCGTGTCCTGCGGGGCTCTGGGCCAGCAGGTCTTGCGCCCATGCCCCGCGCTAGGGGCCCCATGCTGCGTCCGCTCTTGGACATAACCCGCCGGGATGTCCTGTCCTACCTTGAAGAACGGGGCATCCCGTACAGAACAGACTCCACCAACGCCTGCCTCCGCTTCCTGCGTAACCGTGTCCGCCGCGAACTTGTTCCCGTATTGGACGAGTTTTTCCCGTTCTGGCGCGGTTCCCTTTTGGCTCTGGCGGAAACTCAAGCCATGACCGCCGGGTTCCTCGCTCGCGAAGCCCAGAAGCGCCTGCCTTGGCTGGAGGAGGCCGGGGAAACCGAAGGGCAGGCCCTCCTTAGACAGCCGCAGGCTGATTTTTTCGCCGCCCCGCCCATACTGCGGGAAGAAGCCGTGTTCGCCGGGGTAGACATACTTGCGGCCCTGCGTAATTCGGCGTATGTCCCCGTGCCACGGCGCTCTACCGTGCGCCGTGCCGTGTCCGTCGGCCCGCTCTCAGGCGGACGGGACTCCCCCCCGCAAGACCTTGGCCCGGCGCGGCTTCGCAGGCAGGGCGGCTTTGTGGAACTAGTGTCCGGGGCGCGGCCTTCCGGGGAACGGGGCTTTTCGCTCCTTGTAAACCGGGCCGGAGTCTTTACCCTTGCCGGGAGCGTTGTGGGATTGAAGAAAAACCCGCCCCTGTATATCCGGGCCGGCAGCGCCTCTGGCGGGGATGCGGCAGGCGTTTTTTCCGCCGCCCTTCCTCTGGTTCTTAGAAACCACCGGGCCGGGGATCGTATTGTCAAGGGGGGACACAAGCGCCGCTTTTCTGATATACTTGACAGGAAGGCCCGGCTGGAGTATGCGGGAATCATCACCGCCGAGGACGCGCGGGGGCCGGCAGCCTTTATTTGTATAAAGAGGGGCGGAGAAGTATTAGTAATAAGCAGGGAAATTGCCGCCTGTGGCGCTGCTTCCCTTTTTGAGGTAGGCGCTCATGCAGAATGATCAAAATAACAAGTTCCCCCCCCGCCCAAACATGGCAGGCGGCGGGCGGCCCAACCGCTTTGCCCTGATTTTTTTTCTTGTGATGATAGGCTTTTTCGCCGCCCATTTTTTCCGGGGCAATGACGAACCGGCACGGCAGGAAATCCCCTATTCGGTTTTCGTCAGGGCGCTGGAACTCGGCGAAATCACCGACGTAACAATCCACGACAACAGCGTTATCGAAGGCATACGCCGCAACGCCGCCGTCAGGCAGTATTTCAGAACCCTCATCCCGTATCAAGACCCGCAGCTTTTACCCATGCTAAGGGAGCACGGCGTCAACATAACCGGAGCCGTTACCGGAGCGACATTCGCCACAGTCTTTATGCAAATGCTCCCTTGGATTATCGGCTTTGGGATCATTATCTTCCTGTTCAGGCACATGCAGGGGGCCGGAAACAAGGCGTTTCAGTTCGGCAAGAGCCGGGCCAAGCGCTACAGCGAGGACGGGAAGAAAATCACCTTTCAGGACGTGGCCGGCCAGAAGGACGCCAAGTACGAGCTTGAAGAAGTTGTTTCCTTCCTTAAAGACCCCCAGAAGTTTACGAAGATGGGAGCCCGCATCCCCAAAGGCGTGCTTCTTGTCGGTATGCCCGGCACGGGGAAAACGCTCATGGCGCGGGCGGTGGCGGGGGAAGCCAAGGCCGCCTACTTCCATATGTCCGGGTCGGACTTCGTGGAGATGTTCGTCGGGGTCGGGGCCAGCCGGGTTCGAGACCTTTTTGAGCAGGGACGGCGGAGCGCCCCCAGCATCATCTTCATTGACGAGCTTGACGCCGTCGGGCGCACCCGTGGCGCGGGCTACGGCGGCGGACATGACGAGCGGGAACAGACCCTTAACCAGCTTCTTGTCGAAATGGACGGCTTTGACGCCAAGGACGGCGTGATAATCCTTGCCGCCACGAACCGCCCGGACGTACTGGACGCCGCCCTGCTGCGGCCCGGACGCTTTGACCGCCAAGTCGTGATTGCCATGCCGGACATCAAGGAGCGGGAAGACATCCTTGGCATACACGCCGACAAAATCCCCCTGCACAGCGAGGTTGACCTTGCAAGAATCGCGCGGGCAACGCCGGGAATGAGCGGCGCTGACTTGGCTAACCTTGTAAACGAGGCGGCCCTTTTCGCCGCCCGCAAGGATAAGGCCGAAGTGGAAATGAGCAATTTCGAAGAAGCCAGAGACAAGATACTTATGGGAGTGGCCCGGAAGACGCTGGTGGTGTCCGACAAGGAACGGCGCATGACGGCGATTCACGAAGCGGGCCACGCCCTGTTGCATTATTACCTTAAAAACGCTGACCCCCTTCACAAGGTTACCATCGTGCCCCACGGACGGGCGCTGGGAATGGTCATGTCTTTGCCGGAAGAGGACAGTTACTCCCGCACCCGCGGCTGGATACTGGATCGCATCGTTATCTGCTACGGCGGCTGGGCGGCGGAGCGGCTTTTCTACGACGAGACCACCACCGGAACCAAGCAAGACCTAGAGCAAGCCACGGAAATGGCCCGCCGCATGGTGTGCGAATGGGGCATGGCGGATGAAATGGGCCCGGTAACCTACGGGCAGGAAGACCAGCCCATCTTTCTGGGGAAGGAAATCGCCCGGCACAAGGATTACTCCGAAGAAACCGCCCAGCGCATCGACAGGGCGATTAAACGCATACTGGACGAAACCTGCCAAAAGGCCGAGGAGATTCTTGCCTCGCACAAGGCGGATTTGGAAAAAATCGCCGATGCCCTGCTTTTGCGGGAAACCCTGCTGGACGACGAACTGCGCGAGCTTCTGGGCTTTCCCCCGCGGGAAAACACTTCCTCGCTGATTGTCCGGCCCGTGCCGGCGCTGTCCGGCGAGGCTGCAGGCGAAAATCCTTCCATGCAGGAGGGCTAGCCATGAAACACGCAAGAACCCGCTTCCGGCACAGTAGACAAAATAATTGAACTATCATTTATTCGTATGACTTGTATACATTCTGTAGAGTTTCATTTAGGTTTCTAGTTATGTCTACTTTGAATCGTTCAAACAATTCCCGGTTTTCGACAGGAGAATTGTCATGACGAAATAACTCATATACCGCTACTTCCAACCCGTTTGCAATGGCAGACAAAGTATCTGAGGTGGGGTATTTCACACCACGCTCTATATTACTGAGGAAAGTAATTGATATATCAGCCTTTTCCGCAAGGGTAGCCTGCGATAACTGCCGCTGCTGGCGATAGAATCTTATCCCCTTGCCAAGGATGACTCGTAATTCTTGACCGTTTATCACGTATTCTTTTACCCTTGATATTAAAGTTAGTTACACCATAATGATTGATTATTGACAAAAATCTATTTGTTCTATATATTGAACTATGGGGAAACTTCCCCAAAATTTAGAACTGAAGGAGTCTTTATGTACAGAAAGATGATTATCGCAATGTCGTTGGTTCTGGTATTCTTTGCGTCTTGTGCCACAGGTCAGCAACAAGATGGACAGCAATATACCAGAGAGCGTGATTTTGTAGTTTCTCAAAATCCAGATGGCACGGTAAGTATAACAGGTTATCGTGGGAGAGCCACTGATGTTCGAATCCCTCCGCAAATACGGGGCAGGTCTGTTACTTGGATTGATGTGCGGGCCTTTTACATGCGGGGACTAACAAGCGTAACTATCCCCGACACTGTTACGAACATCTGGGGGGGAGCGTTTTCCGGGAACCAACTGTCCAACTTAATTATTCCTGACAGTGTTACGAACATCTGGGAGGGAGCGTTTTCCGGGAACCAACTGTCCAACGTAATTATTCCCGACAGTGTTACTACTATCGGCAGTGGAGCGTTTGCAGGTAATCAGTTAACCAGTGTAGACATCCCGAACAGCGTTACCTACATCAGTAGTTTCGCATTCATGCATAACCGATTGATCAGCGTAACCATTCCTGATAGTGTCGTAATTATCGGCACAAGAGCATTTTCAAGCAACCAGTTGGCAAGCGTAACTATTGGTAACAGTGTTACCAGCATTGGTGATTTTGCGTTTGAGCACAACCAACTGACCAACGTAGACATCCCAGACAGCGTTACTCACATCGGCAGATCGGTATTTCAAGGGAATCCAAATCCCGTGGCGATGACAGCTCAACAACGACGAGAAAGGGAACAAAGGCAAGCACAACAGCAACAAGCGCAAAGAGCGGAGCAGGAACGTTTGGCTAGATTGTTTCAACAAGGAAATTTTGGCAATCTGCCTAGAAGCGCATGGGTCGGTACTTTCCAGACGGACACTTTCCGGTACGATTTCGGAGACGGCGTTTTTGTCCGTGAGGGGCCGGGCGTTTTCGCTGGTATGCGATCTACATCACAAGGAGAATTTCGTGTGTCTGGAAACACTTTAGTGCTAAGAGCCGCCAACGGCACGTACTCATCCAGTACATTTGTCGGCAACACTTTCACTGAAACCGTAGTAATGTTTCAGGTTGTGTTTCGCAGGATCAACTAAGAAACGACAAACGCCGGCATTGGCGGATGGCTATTGGCGCTTAACACCCGCACCTTCCCGCTTTTGCGGGGTGGTTATTTTTCTGGAGGAGCAATATTTTGGAGCCGCAATATATGGATTTACCCGATGAAGAAAAACGTGTTTTCGATTTATTTCAAAAACACAAGGAGCTTTCGGAAGCTGAAGTGTTCAAATATTTTAAGGACGAAACGAAAGCCGAACAGGATCAGCGCCGAAATCTTTTGCATTCACTTTTTGGCAGGGGTCTGATAGTTATGGGCGAAAGGAAAAAAGATGATCCGCGGGCTGTGCATCAAAAAATTGTTTGGGTTTTGAATGTTCCCTAATGTTTAATACCACAGTTTTGGTAAGATTTCGTATGCACAAAGACCAAGAAAAGCCATGGATCTCACGCCTTTGTACGTCCATGTACAAAGGCGTTTTGCTATGCAGGCAAAAAAGTGGTGGAGCAAAATACCGCAGAGGGCGTAAGCCCGAACGGTGTTTTGCGGAACCCAAAAATGCCGAGCAGGCATTTTTGCGCTAATCGTGTGTTAAGCGCTGGTTTTGTTTTCATTTTTTTATATAATAAAAATAATATTAAGTACCGCTATAGGTAATGTACATAGTTTATTGCTTGATCAACATCATTTATATGTGCCTGTATTGTAAGTTTTGTACGCAGTTCTTGCAAAAGACGAATAGCTTCATTTTTCGGTTTTGTATAACCAAGTTCCATTTTTACTCTGTCGTTATTTAAAAACATATACGCAATATTAACAATCTGTTGAGAATTTAAAATGTCCATAAATGGTTTTAAATTGAGCCATGCAGAAGATCGCCCCCAATAATTACCACACCAAACCGAAAGTATTTCTTGATAAATTTCTTCAAATGCTATCGGTGGTACAATTGGTCCAAACTGGGCTAAACTGTTTGCTGCTAATTCTTCCGCCTTCCATCCATAACTACTATTTTTCGCAGCTGCTAATTTTGATACAGTAGTTCTATAAATTAATGCTCGTCCAGCTTCAGGAATATATTTTATTCCTTGTACTTTTATTAAAAGCTCCAAAAGTCTTACTTTTGCTTGTTTATCTGAACTGTTATCATAATTTGGATCTATTAAATATTTTTGGTACCTCGCACCGGTCATAGTTCTGTTATCTTCTGTTGCTTTTATCCATACAGTATCAAATAAGTGCCATGAATTGTTATACGCTGGCTCTATTCCATTACAAATATTATCCAAAAGAAATCCAAAAACAATACGAATATCTCTTTGATTGAATGAATTTATTTGATCTATAATAATACTTAATTTCTCGAAATCTAAAGGTGTACTTTTGATAGGATCTAATAAAGTTGAAGGAGAATGACCTGCTTCTGGAAGACTATTTGAAAATAAATTTTCTTGCAAAATAATAACAAGCCCAAGTACATCAGCAACACTTACAGGTTCATGAGAAGAATGTGCAGGGGATGCATGGTTTCTCATCCAATTTATCATTTCTAATGCTTTGCCTGCTTTACCGGACAGAATGCCAATCATTGATGAACCTTCGATTAACACAGCATCATCAACACCTTCCCATCTATCTTCTACCGTATCACCTTTAATATTATATCTTTTTCTACCAGCTGTATCTTTTACAGCAGATAAAAAAATTTCCATGCTATAAAGTTCAACTCTTTTTCGCAAATTATAGACAGCGGCATTCCATATATCTAATAGAGCATGATCTGGAAAACCAACATCCAATAATTTTCTAGCCCTTTCCAAAAAGGCTACTTCAGTTCCATCAATATTTGCAATACTCCTTGTATTTGCTAATATAGGAGGAAGTGTTTGCTCATTCATAAACATAATTATATCATAAGTTCCATTAATGTAAAGCATATATTATTAGGAATTACATTAATAAAATATCTCTAAAATGTATAATTCATTTTTCCATGCTATATCATGCAAAACTTGCATATAACACACGTTAGACAACATTAAGGCTGGTGTGCTTTTGGTAAAGTCGCCCATATTAGACCCCTTGTAAACCCGCTTATTCGTATGCATAATGGAAGCATGGGGGTATGATGGAGACAAGGATTTCCGTAATTAAAGGTTTATCTTTGGCAGCTTTGCTTTTTCTTGTGTTGTCCTTTTGCGCCCTCGTGCCAGCGCAGGCACAGCCCCTCCCCGTGCGGGACAGCGCCGTAGCCGAACAGTACGCGCGCTGGGCTCTGGCGGCGATAGAAAGAGGCCAGTGGGCTCAGGCCCTTGCCGGACTGGAGCGGGCCGCCGGTTTCGCCGATGTTTCCTCCGACATTTCCTACCTGCTTGCCTTGGCCCGAACCAACCAGAACCAGAGCCGGCGGTCGGTTTTGCAGGCCCTGACGCAGGCGCTCTACGTAAACCGCTGGAGCCTGTTCAACAGCGAAGCCGCCCGCTTTCTAAAAGCCGAGACCCTTATCGCCGTCAGGGCGTATGAGGACGCGCTGGTCGAGCTTTCCAGAGTCGCGCCCGGCCCGCGGGAAGCCACGCTACGGCTGCGGGCCCTTGCCGCGTTCCGCCCGTGGGAATTCTTTAGCCAGATGGCGCATATCCTTGACCTGTACCCGCGGGAAACAGAGCCCGTGCGGGTACTGTTTACGTTCCTGTCCGGCGAATACCGGGCCGGACGTATGCCCGGCGGCGGCGAGCGGGAAATTGTGGAACTCGCGCTCCGCCGCCTTCCCGTTCTGCTTCCCTACGACGGGGAACTCGCGTGGATGGCCGCCCCGTTCATGTGGGACGGAGCCGAGGCCCGGCGGCTCGTGCTGGCGTACCGGGCCATACATAACCCCGTTCCCGAATCCCTCCCCGCCGCCCTCAGGCTGGAGGTTATTGACGAGGAAACCGCCATCGAAGAGCTTTTCGCCGATAGTGTGCTGGACAGGGCCCTTCTTGATGAAGTCGGGGAACTATTGCAAAGCGACCATGCATTGTTTCTTTTGCGGCGAAACCTCTCGGCCTTTACCGGTGTTATTATACAGGATGCCAACGGGGACGGGGTTCCCGAAACGTTTGCCGAATACACCGGGGGAATGTTAACGTGGTTTGCCTACGACGCCGCTCAGGACGGCGTTCCCGGCCTGACCGTTTACTTTGAAGCAGGCGAGCCCCGGCTGGCCCGGACGCTTCTTCCGCCGGAAGGCTCAAACCAAGCCGGAAGAACGGCGGCTATCCTGTGGGAGCGGTTTCCGGCGGTGCGGGAAGCGGAACTTGACGGGGTGCGGTACATACCACGGCCCTTCGAATTCCACTATTCGCCCTTCGTTTTCGACAACCTTTGGGACAGCGGCCTTTTGTTCCCCGTGCCTGACCCCTTGACAGCGCCCCTTACCCGGAGGATTCTGGTATTCAGCGCTCTGCGGGTACAGCGGCCCAGCCTTGAGTTCAGCGGGGGCATCGAAGTCGTGGAACTTAGCCAAGGCATTCCCGTTAGGGCCAGGGAGTACGTCGGGGGCCTTGTGGTAGCCGAAACGGAGTTCCTTCAGGGCAGGCCCCGGCTTCAGCGTGTGGACTTGACGCTAAGCGGACGCATGGACACCGTGCGTTTTTTCAATCAGGCACAGCGGCCTGTGGAAATCGAAGACCTCTGGGATTATTATAGGGGTATAGAATATACTGTTTTCGGGGTTGAGGTGCTACATGAATAACCGATTGACCGCTTACGTAACCGCTTACGCGAAAAAACGTACCGTTTCCCGCCGCACAGCCGCAGTCCTTGCGCTTGTCTTTGCGGCGCTTCTTACTTCCTGCAACACTCAAGTCATGGCCGAAAGACGGCTGGCTCCGCCCCCTCCGCCCCTTCCCATACGAGAGATACGGCTTAACTATATTTCCGGGCAGATACCGGAAGACCCGGCAAGGGCCGTCCATCTTCTGGAAGTGTACGAGATAATTTACGGCCCCCGCGGCGTGTTTCCCGACGGGATCGACGCCCAATCAAGGGAGCGCCTCGATGCCCTGCGGGAAGAAGCGGTAGAGGGCCTGAGCGCCGCCCAAAGTAAGGCCGTGGAAGAAAACCGGTGGGCCGACGCCGCTTCCCTTGCCCGCTCCCTTGCCCGCCTTGGGATCGAAGTGGAAAGCACTGGGGAAGAACCCCACCTTGCCCTGGAACACGCTAGGGAACAGCTTTCCGGCGGCACTGACCTTGCCGCGTTCCTCGCGGCAGCGCAGGCGCACAGCCTAAGCCCCCTTGAATTCGACGACGCCCTGCTTTTTCTGGAGCGGGCGGTAGAAGTGCGTCAAAGGCGGACTGCGGCCTTTTTTCTGGAGATCATCGACAGCATGGAAGGAAACCGCATGGGGGACATCCCGGCGGACTGGATGGAATTCGCGTGGGGCAGGGATACCGCCGCGGACATGGTTAGGGGAGTCGCCACCGTCTTGGTAGACCGGGGCATGAGAATCCAAAGAGGCATGGGAATTCCCGACCGCTCGCTTGGTTCGGCCTTTTTTGTTGACCGTTCCGGGCTTCTTATCACCAATTACCACGTCATTGCCAGCGAGGTAGACCCCGCGTTCCGGGGCCGTTCCCGTATGTCTGTCCGCATGGGAGACGCCACAAGCCCCCGCGTACCCGCCAGAGTCGTAGGCTGGGACAAGGCGCTGGATTTGGCGCTGATTCAAACCAGCCTGACCCCTGAATATGTGTATTGCTTAGTTGACTGGGCCGTGCCGATGGTGGGGGACACGATTATCGCCATAGGCTCCCCCCTTGGGCTTGAAAATACCGTTACTCAGGGAATAGTGTCCGCAATCGGACGGCGTTTTTTGCAAATCGGGGATGTCATTCAGATAGACGCCGCCGTCAATCAGGGAAATTCCGGGGGCCCCGTGCTGGATACGTCGGGGCGGCTTGTCGGCGTTGTGTTTGCCGGAATTCAGCACTTTCAGGGCCTTAATTTCGCCGTGCCCGCCGAGCGTTTAGCCGCCGCGTTGCCGGCAATGATCTCAGGCGGAAGGGCGGAGCGGCCTTGGCTCGGCCTTTCCTTGAGCGAAACATTCAGAGGAGAGGCGGAAATTATCTACGTGGCCCCCGCCACCCCCGCCGCCGACCAGAGAATCCGGCAGGGCTCGATCATTAGGAGCATTAACGGAGAGGCCGTCAGGGCATCGCAGGGGAGCCTTATCCCTGCCCTGCAAGACCAGTTGTTTTCCCTGCGCCCCGGGGAACTGGTTACCCTTGAACTCCAAGAGCCCGGCGGGGCCGTGGTTGAGCATACCATACGGCTTGTAATGCGGCCCGAAGTCCCCATGATAACCGCCGCCCAAATGGACAGCCGGGAGCGCATTGTCGCGCCCCTTTTCGGCATCATACTGGCTCCCCAAGCGGGAACCGGCTTTTCCCCGACCTTCCGTGTGCAAAGGGTCGTGCGGGGCTCTATCGCCGATGAAGCGGGCATCTCCGAAAACGATCCCCTGTCTATCCGGGGTTTCCATGTGTTTGAAAATGATGGCTTTGCCCTGTTGGATATTAACATAAGAAAACGCCGTATGGGGTATATGCAGGCCACTATGCGTCTGCCCGCCTTGCTGGACACCCCCGATACGCTGTAAGATTAGGGTTCCATGAAGAAGATGCCTTTTTGCCCCCCTGAAGATCAGGAGCCGGCTCCTACAGCCGAGCGGATGCCAGTAAGCGAGGCTTCCCCGCCTGCGGCGCTTGCCCCGGTACTCAACGCCTGTGTCCTTTTTTGCGATGTTTTTATCGCGGGCAAGGACACGGCTGTGGGACTGAAGTACGAAGAAGAAAATATGTTCGTCCCTATGATCGTCATTATCGAAAGGGACGCTTGCGCGGATGCCGTTATCCGGGCCGCCGGGGACTTGGGCGTGCCGGTAATCAATAACATCATGCTGGCGAAAAACCTTGCGTCCTACGGCAAGGCCGGGGAAAGCATCCCGGAAGCCTCCTTTCGGGACGTTTCCCTATTGTTTTCCCGGCTAGGCCCCCAGAAGCGGCGGCAGCCCTCCCCAAAACAGCCCCCAAAAAGCGGCGGCGGCTCCGCCATAAAAATCAGGCGGCCCGTTTCCGTGGAACTGGGCGAATCCCTTTTCGCCCTGACCGGGGAAGAGCCGGGACGGGAACGGCTTATGGCCCGCCCCCTAGCGGCAACAAGGAAAAAACTCGTGCGGATTTTGGGCCTTGACATCCCGCCCTTCCGTATCTGCCTTAGCCCCAAGCTCAAGGCGGACGAATACCGGATACTGTTCAAGGGCCTTGAAGCCGGACGGGGCAGGCTGGAACTGGGCTGGTATTCAAGCGAAGGCGACGAGATTCCCACCGCCAGTTACCCGGAGATGATGAGCAACCCCGCAAACATCCGGGCGGCGGCACGGGCTGTTTCGGCGGCTATTGTCCGCCATGTAAACGAGATCATACAAAGGCGCGCGCCGGAACTGCTGGGCAGGGACGAGGTTCAAGCCATTCTTGACACTGCCGAAGAAAAATACCCCGTTGTTACCGGCGAAGTAAAAAGCCTCCTTCCCCTAGGTTCGATACGGGAGATTTTTCAGGGCCTAGTAAGCGAGCAGGTCTCTATCCGCCACATAGCCATTATCCTTGAAATTCTGGCTGACTGGGCCAGTTTCGGCCCTGCCCCTAGCGAGGTAATTATCGAGCAGATACGCCAGTCCTTAAAGCGGCAAATCTGCCTTGAATACGCTGACGACAAACTGACGCTGCGGGTGCTGACGCTGGAGCCAAAGATGGACAAAGATTTCGCCATCCGGGGAGCCAGCGTGGACGAAGGCCGGGAGAATTCAATCTCGCTGGCGGTTCGGGGCATGGAAGAAAAGGGTCTTGTGCCGGTTATCCTGTGCTCCCCAAAGGCCCGCTTACAGGTAAAAGAGGCTACCCGCAGGAAAATTCCGAATCTGGCTGTTTTGTCCTACATGGAAATACCGCCCGACATAAAAGTAGAGCCCGTGGGAGAAATACGGCTCAAAGGATAATTATGGCACAGACAGCCGGACGTGACAGCGTTCAACGCACCCGCAATTTTTGCATCATCGCCCACATCGACCACGGGAAGTCTACCCTTGCGGACAGGCTGATTCAGAAGGGCCGCATTGTGGACGACCGGAATTTCCAAAACCAGATACTGGACAATATGGACATTGAAAGGGAGCGGGGAATTACCATTAAAAGCCAAGCGGTAACCATTCCCTACACCTGCGCGGAGGGCCGGGAGTACAAGCTTAACCTTGTTGATACGCCCGGACACGTTGACTTTAGCTACGAAGTTTCCCGTGCCATTAATTCCTGCGAGGGGGCGCTTCTTTTGGTGGATGCCGCTCAGGGGGTTCAGGCGCAGACTCTTTCCAATATGTACTTGGCTTTGGAGCATAACCTGGAGATTATTCCGGTGATCAACAAGATCGACATGGCCGCCGCGGACATTCCCGGAACAAGGGCCCAGATTGACAAAGATTTGGGGCTGGATTCTTCCGAGGCGCTATTGGTGTCCGGCAAAAGCGGGGCCGGGGTGGATGAGCTTTTCGAGGCCATCATACAGCGCATACCGCCCCCGTCCGGGGACGCTTCTTCGCCGCTGCGGGCGCTTATCTTTGACTGCCACTACGATCCTTACCGGGGGGTGGTGGTTCATCTGCGCCTTTTTGACGGGGCCATAAAGAAAGGGATGAAGATACGCTTTATGTCCAACAGCGCCGAGTACGATGTTGAGACGGTGGGGATTTTTAAGCTCGCGCTGGTGGAAACAGGCGGTCTTGAAGCCGGGGACGTGGGGTATTTTATCGCCGGAATCAAAACCGTAAGCGATGTCAGGGTGGGGGACACGGTAACCGGGGCGGCCTTTCCCTGCGATACGCCCCTGCCGGGCTTCCGTGAGGTAAAGCCGGTGGTTTTTTCCTCGATATACCCGGTGGATACCAACGATTACGAGGAACTTAAAGCCAGCATCGACAAACTTAAACTGAACGATGCCTCCCTTGTCTACGAGAAAGATTCTTCGGCGGCGCTTGGCTTCGGCTTTCGCTGCGGCTTCCTTGGCCTTCTTCACCTTGAAGTGATTCAGGAACGGCTGGAACGGGAATTTGACCAGTCGGTAATTTTTACGGCCCCTTCGGTCAAGTACAAGGTGTTTCTGAAAAGCGGCGAGGAACTTATGGTGGACAATCCCGTGGACTACCCGGACGAGGGCCGCATCGAAAGCGCCGAAGAGCCTTATATCCGGGCGTCGGTTATTTCGCCCACGACATTTCTTGGGAATATCATGTCGCTGTGCATGGAGAAGCGGGGCGTTCAGACCAGCATGACGTATCTGGACGAAAAACGGGTGGAGATGGTGTACGAAATGCCCCTTGCGGAAGTGCTGTTTGATTTTTACGACCGCCTAAAAAGCACAAGCAAGGGCTACGCTTCCTTCGATTACGATGTTTCAGGCTACAAGCCAACGGAACTTGTAAAACTCGACATTCTTCTTAACGGCAAACCTGTGGACGCCCTTGCCCAGCTTGTGTTCAAGGAGCGGGCGCAGCAAAGGGCCCGCATTGTCTGCTCGCGCCTTGTAGACGAAATCCCCCGCCAGCAGTTCAAGATTCCCATTCAGGGCGCGATAGGCAGCCAGATCATCGCAAGGGAAACGGTAAACGCCCTGCGCAAAGACGTGCTTGCCAAATGCTATGGCGGCGATATTACCCGCAAGCGCAAACTGCTTGAAAAGCAGAAAGAAGGGAAAAAGCGTATGCGCATGGTGGGGGATGTGGAACTCCCGCAGAACGCCTTCCTTGCGGTGCTAAAGACGAAGGAAGAATAGCGAAAGACAGGGGCGCTTTACAGCAACCCCTGTCGCAAGAAGGCAAAGCGGCCTAGTCGAGCCAGAAACGGAAACCTACTTCAAAGTTGAAAGAGCTATGAGGGAACTCAAAACGGTTGTTCCTAACCATCACCCCCAAGCTAGGGGCAATGTTAAAGAAAAGCTCAAAAATGTCAATTGGCTGCCAGCTTACGCCAACGGGAAGCCGTGCGCCGAAAGAAACCCCCCCATTATTCCCGCTTCCAGTCCATACACTGGCAAATCCGCCAACGCCTAAAAACCAGTAAAAGGTGGGGACAATTTCCGCGCCCAAAAAATAATAATCGCCCTGAGCGCCTATTACCATGTAATCACTTGTAATACGAAGGGATAATCCCCAAAAAAGAGGGTTAGCGGGAACCTTTAGGGATAAAGCCCAATAGTTATTAAAGTTGTCGCCGGGACCTGCCATATTGACCCCGCCCCCCCAAAGACCACCGATTCCCAGCCCGCCGGAGTGGACAGGACTGGCAAATGCCGTACCCGCCGTCAAAACCGTGGCGAGAACAATACAAAGCGCTAATTTCTTCATGCAAAACTCCTGTAATTTTTTACCTTGTCAGCTCTAATAAGATGCTTAACCAGCAACAAAGGCTTACTTTATTCTCGTGGAAATATGGCGGCTTGTCAACGCTGCCTAATGACAAACGCCAGCGTTCAATAAAAACGCCCTTTGCACCGATATACATTGGGAGTTTTTTTGCCGATAATGGTTATAACCATGAACAAGCGCATTAATTTCGAAGACAGCCTTTTTCTTTTGATGATGCGGCTTAGGATGATCCGGGACATCATCACCCTTGATGCCGATCCGGATTTTTTTCTTGAAAAAACGCTGGATGACATCTTTTTTACCGATCGCATCCTTGGAATCCTTCTGGGCTGTCTTGAAGAAAACCGCTTTCTCATCGAAAGAGCCGAGGTTTTGGAGCACCTTTCCGATTTGGAATCGCAGTTCTCCCGGCTTCTGCAAAATTTGCTTGATCACAACGGAAATATCTCGATTCAGGACACCCCTTTAACGAGGAAAAAAATCTCCGCCTGCCGGAATAGCAGCTTCGAACGGCAAAACGCCATCGGGAAACTGACTCCCGCCAAAAACAGACAATCTCCTAGCCCAATAGTGGGTTCTGACGAACTTACTGAACTTCTTAAAGCTTTTTAGGTGTTTCGTGAGAATCACCGGGGGAACATTGCGAGGCAGACAGGTAAACGTCTATGGCAGGGATATCCGTCCGGCTATGGACAGGATGAGAGAATCTGTTTTCTCGATACTTGGGGACATTGCGGGCGTTTCCTTTCTTGACATTTTCTCAGGGAGCGGTATCATAGCCTTGGAAGCCGCCTCCCGCGGGGCAGACCCTGTCGAGGCCGTGGAAATAGATACCCTAAAGCGGGAAACGCTTTTGTCGAACGTAAAAATGTCCCCGGCGCGGATTAATTGCCGGTTTATGCCTGCGGAACTTTATGTCAAAAGGGCAAAGCGTCCCTTTGACATTATTTTTTGCGATCCCCCTTTCCCGTACAAGTACAAGTGGGAACTGCTCCAGTCCATCGCCGCGTCCGCGCTTGTCAGGGACGGTTCCCGCCTTTTGCTGCACCGCCCGCGGGAAGATGCCGGGGAAGGCCGCCACGAGAGCCTTTTATTGGAGGATACCCGTGTGTATGGACGCTCAGTTGTGAATTTTTTTAGATTTTTTTGTATTAAAATTTGACAAAAATGGAGATTTTTTATATATTGTTACTGTCGTCAAGGCAAGATTGAGGAACAAAACATGGATTATAAAAGCGTTTTTGAGAAAGTACAGGGACAAAACACCTTTATAAAAACTGTCCAGAAGTCTGCCATGGACGGGACTCAAAAGGCTGCCCTTAACCGCAAGGGCAATATTCTTTATAACTCAGGCGACATAGAAGGGGCTCGAAGAATATTCATAACAACTGGCTATTCCGACGGCCTTATCCGCCTTGGCGATTACTACCATTCAAAGGGCAGGCCCCTGGACGCTCTTAGAATGTACTGGATCGCGCCCGATCGCAAAAGAGCGGAGCCGATTATCGCGCAAATATCCGTGGTTATAAAAAGCATGATACACGATGAAGGGAGTGGGCCCAATTGAACAACGGTATGACCAAAACAGGCGAGAACGAAGAACACCAGCAGTCCGACATTTCCAACCTTTCAAAAAGAGGCTACCAGTTTTTGAAAGAGAACAGAACTACCGGCGCGATAGCGTGTTTTAACCAGATACTGGAAATTGACGAGAGCAACAATTACGCCCTTGTTGGAATGGGGGACGCTTACCGCAAGCAGGGCAGTTTTCGCAACGCAGTATCATACTACCAGCGCTGCCTGACGCATCATCCGGGAAACAATTACGCCCTTTTCGGGCTGGCTGACTGCTACAAGGCCCTTAACAAGTTCCACACGGCTATCGAGATTTGGGAACAGTACCTGCTTTACGATGACAAGAACATAACCGTCCTTACACGGGTGGCCGATGCCTACCGTAAAGTGCGGGATTACAAGCGATCCAAAGAGGTGTACCTGCGGGTAATGCAAATGGAAGAGCGCAATCCTTACGCCATTATCGGGCTGGGGCATCTTCATTACGACTTTAAGGAATACCGCGAGGCGCTGACCTATTGGGAAAAAATGCTGACCTACAACAAGGAAAGCGCGGATATCCGTGTGCTTACCTCCATTGGCAACTGCCACCGCAAGCTCAAGACCTTTAAGGGCGGCATAGAGTATTTTGAAAAGGCCCTTAAAAAAGAGCCGTATAATTTCTACGCCCTTTTTGGCCTTGCCGACTGCTACCGGGGCATGGGCCAGCAGGAGCGCTCCCTGGAATACTGGAACCGCATTCTGGAACAAGACCCTCGCAACAGAATGATTCTTACCCGCGCGGCGGATGCGTACCGGACGCTTGACCAGCCGGAAAAGGCGGCGGACTACTATCAAAGGGCCCTGAACATTGAATTTGACATTTACGCGGTGCTAGGGCTGGCGATTTTGGCCAAAACTCAAGGCAAGCATAAAGAAGCCGTGGAGTCTTTGAAGCGCCTTATTCAACAGGACCCCAAGAACCACCGTCTGTACTTTGAACTCGCGGACTGCTATCTTAAAAATAATGACAAGCGCAAAGCTATGGAAGTTCTGGAAGATTTCCAGCGTCAGGGCGTACGGAATAATGCGGTCAACGAGATGATGGAAAAACTAAGGTCCTAACGGCGTTCGCCCCCCGCCGCGCGTGAGGATGAGCATTTCCGCAAAAAACCCCGTCTGAGAGGATATACGTTTTAAGAATCCCGCATGGGGAACCCGCTCCGGAGCCACGGTCTCCTACGCGGAAACACCATGCAAATGGCTTCTTAAAACGTATATCCTCCCAGACGGGCATTGTACTGACGCTCACGCGCGGCGGGGCATTGCTGGGGGGAAGAACATTAGTCTACAGCCCTCCCCAGCTGAACTTCCCCCGATTGAGTGGACACAAAGTTAAGCTCATGATAACCGAAGGAGAGTAGATCATGAGGAAACGAAGAAAAAGTTACACGAGTGAGTTCAAGGAATCTGCGGTTGAGTTCTGC
>Ga0123355_10001524_pt1 | contig 32337 bp, 27 predicted proteins | sample TergutEmb28metaG_3_FD_89872 | JGI IMG/M metagenome (GOLD analysis project Ga0123355, IMG submission 89872) | Embiratermes neotenicus P1 segment gut microbial communities from Petit-Saut dam, French Guiana - Emb289 P1 | ecosystem: Host-associated > Arthropoda: Insects > Digestive system > Gut ...
CATCAGGCTCCTCTGTTTCTTCCACACGTTGTACGCAAGCAGCAAGAGCTAGTAATGCTGCAAGTGCGAGTAAAACCAATAACTTTTTCATAAAAATCCTCCTTTAAACTCTGCGTTTTTTTGCATCGGCAGCACGATTTAATGCTTGACCGACAAAATTTATGCTTAACATCATAATAACGATGAGTAAAGCCGATGGTAACCATAACCATAAACGACCGGTTAGGTTTGCGGGAACACGGGCGTAGAAGATAAGACGCCCTAAACTTGGCGAATCTGGTGGAAGGCCAAAACCTAAAAATGTAAGCCCTGTTTCAATGCCCATGTTTGCCGCTAGAGCAAGAGTAAACTGGCTAACTATAATAGACACTAGGTTTGGCAAGACTTCCCTAAAAATAATAACAAAGTTTGGGGTACCTAATGTTTTGGATGCAGCCACATAATCTAACCGCCCTTGTTGCAAGGCTTTTATACGTATTAAGCTTGCAAACCCCATCCAAGTAAAAATTCCTATCATTAGTAATGAGAATGTGACAACTCCATAACTTGGCATAAGTGCGATAGCCACGATAATTATCATGATAGATGGCACCATGCCGTAAAGGTTAAAGAGACGCATCATAATATTATCTATATGGCCGCCATAAAAACCCGCAATTAGCCCAAACGTTATGCCAATTAGCGCACCGCCAATAGTAACGATAAACGCTATAGTAAATGAGTTCCGTGCGCTTAAGATAAATTGCTCTAACATTGGGCGGCCTGCAGAGTCTGTGCCCATCCAAAAACTGCCGCATGGGTCCAGTCCACAGCGTAAACATGCTACAAGGCTTTCTGGGTCACGTCCCCAGCCAAATATGCCACAGGGTTGGTTGTTACGCATACGTAAGTTTACAAAAAAAGCTTCTGTTTGGTCTACAAAAGGTGCCCATATATATACGGTAGCTACAATAATCACAAACAATGCTAAGCCTATGAGAGCCAACTTGTCGTGGCGTACTTCATTCCACATTACTTTCCATGCACTTGGGTTTGTATTCATGAAGTTTTGGCCCTCCTTATTTTATTCTTATGCGTGGGTCTATAACTGTGATGATAATGTCTGAAATTAGCATAGAAATTACAGACAAAAATGCGTAAAACATAACGAGCATATTTACAACGGGGAAGTCTCTTCCTACTATAGAATGTACAAACAACTGACCCATTCCCGGGTAGGAAAAAATTAATTCTATAAAAATTGAACCACCAAACAACCCCGTAACTACCCCGCCAAGGCTACCTGCAATTGGTAGAAATGCATTACGCATAATATGACCGGTGTAGATTTTTTTCTCTGGTACGCCTTTAGAGCGTGCAGTTGTTACAAAATCCGATGTTTCGTAGTCTATAATTTCGCTTCGCAAAAAATAGATGATACTGATGGTGCCAAGTACCGCAGCAGTTAATGCGGGTAGTATAAGATGATGTATGCGGCTAAAGAAAGCTGTTGTTCCACCTGTTGCAGCCGCTATAGGGTCTATACTGCCATGTGTGGGAAAGATGCCAAAGTTAATTATAAAATTACCAATTGTTATATCTCGACCAAAACCAAAAAGCAAGAGGTTTATAAGAGACAATACAATAGTGGGCATAGAAAGCGCTACAAAAGTATAGAACATAATAACTTTATCTATAGGTCTGCCGTGTTTGCGCCCTGCTAAAAGGCCAAGGGGTATGGCAATGAGATATAGGAATAGTGTAGTTAGCGCAGAAAGGCGAATGGTGTTTGCCATCCTGAAACCTACCATGTCCATTACAGGTATGTTTTGCACTATGCTGTTACCAAAATCCCTGTCTACAACTATTGCACGCATCCATCTGGTGTATTGAACAAACCATGGGTCATCCAATCCGTGGCGTTCCCGCATATCGGCAATAACAGCAGGAGACATGTCGGGGGTTATAAACCCACGCAGGGCATCCCCAGGCATTATGCTTGCTAGGAAAAAAATAAGTATGCTAAGTACAAGTAGCTGAGGTATCATTATTAGCAAACGTCTGACTATAGTTTTCCACATAACTGATACCTCCTTTACTTGGCCGCAACAAAGTGTGTTTCGGAAATAGCTTGCAAATCCGGCACACGATGGCCATTAATATAGTACTTATCCATTCCTGTTTCGTATTCTGTGTTTATCTCTGTTCGTATTTTTGCGTTTTCCGCTCGTTTTGCCGGGTCTATATCTGGAATAGCGGCAATTAAACGTTTTGTATATACATGAGTTGGGTTGCTATAGATGTCTTGCCTTGTGCCAACCTCCACAAAACGGGAATTGTGCATTATAACTAAGTTTTCGCACATGTGGCGAACAACGCCAAGGTCGTGGCTTATAAACAAGTAGGCAAGGCCAAGTTCTTCTTGAATATCTTTGAGATGGTTTAAAACCTGCGCCTGTACAGACAAGTCCAAGGCAGATACAGGCTCGTCGGCAACAATTAGCTTTGGCTTTAACGCAATTGCTCTTGCAACACCAATACGCTGCCGCTGCCCACCAGAAAATTCGAACGGATATTTGCGGGCATTGTCGCTAGACATACCAACTATAGAAAGAAGTTCGTCTACCCGTTTGCGTTCTTCTGCTTTCGATAATTTATCAAAATTGCGGATAGGCTCTGCAATAATGTCATGTACACGTTTTCTTGGGTTAAGAGATGAATAAACGTCTTGAAAAATCATTTGCACACTTTTGCGATATGGGGAGCGGTTCCTTTTTACAGACTTTGTAATGTCCTTGCCCTCAAAAAGAATTTGCCCGCTTGTAATTTCTGCCAGGCCTAAAATTGCTTTGCCCATTGTGCTTTTACCGCTGCCAGACTCTCCAACCAGGCCAACGGTTTGGCCGGCTTCTATTTCAAAGTCAACACCGTCTACAGCTTTTACATAACCAACGGTGCGCCCAAGTATGCCGCCTTTTATAGGGTAGTGAACTTTTAGGTTTTTAACTTCCAGTAAAGCCATTCCTTCACGCCCCTTCAAATGAAAATGTTTTGTAGCAGCTGCATAAAACAAAATGATCCGGCCCAACTTTGTGGTATGTTGGGTTTGACTCGTGCGCACTTTCTGGTATCCATGGAACACGTTCTGCAAAGCGGCAACCCTGCCGTGGTAGGTTTTTTAATGTAGGTACAATCCCTTGAATAGTTTGCAGCCGTGCTTCTTCGTCTACAGAACTTGGTATGGAGTTTAATAACGACCGGGTATATGGGTGCTGCGGGTTGGCAAATAGCTCGCTAACTTCGGCAGTTTCTACAATTTGGCCGGCGTACATAACGGCAACTCTGTCTGCCATTTCTGCAACAACGCCTAAGTCGTGGGTGATAAGTATCATGCTCTCGCCAGTTTCCTTACGGATATCCCGCAATAGGTCAAGTATTTGTGCCTGAATTGTAACGTCTAACGCAGTAGTAGGTTCGTCTGCTATAACAAGGTCAGGTTTACATGAAATTGCAATGGCAATCATAGCCCGCTGGCGCATTCCGCCAGAAAGTTCGTGTGGGAATTGGGTGTAGGTAAGCTCTGGGTTTAACATGCCCACGCTTGTTAAAAGCTCTAATGCCCTTGCTTTTCTGCCCGCTTTGTCTAATGTAGTGTGGTATGTAAGCGACTCTTCTATTTGAGCACCAATGCGGTGCAATGGGTTTAGTGCTGTTAGCGGGTCTTGAAATATCATGCCAATACCGCCGCCGCGTACTTTGTTAAGCTCCGCTGGGGACATTTGCAAAATATCTTGACCGTTAAACAAAACTTCGCCATCAAATTTAGTATAAGTCTGGTTATGAAGCCTAGTTATAGTTAATGCCATGGCAGACTTTCCACAACCGGACTCGCCCACTATGGCAAAAACTTCGTTTTTATTTACAGAGAAATTTACGCCGTCCACGGCAGCATAATATTCTCCTTCTATTCTAAAGGATGTTTGTAGGTTTGTAACTTCAAGCAATGCTTGGGGTTTGTTCATACTTTTATTTTCGTCATTCATAGCCATCACCTTCCGTGACGATTAACTTGTTAGAGCCGACAATAAGACGAGCTATTTTGCCGTCACAAATTATTAGATTAAAGGGGATTTTGCCATAAATTTTTTACTATGTCAAACATATTACAAAAATGAATATATGAATAATTATTCACTTGTTGTGAAAATATATTCACTAGTGCAAAAAAATACGCCCAGTGGCACTTGCTTATGTAAGCATTGCACAAGAGACGTATTGATTTAAATGAAATTGTGAACAACAAAATTAAAATATTCGTGAGAATTTGTCTGAAATGGATTATAACGTTTTGCAAATGTTAAATAGCTGTCCACTCGTTATGTGTGCTTGGGCAAATTACTCCTTATGCTTTATTATGCCATCAACCATTACAAACTTAACATTAAAATCGTCGTCAATGGCAATAATATCTGCAGTTTTATTTTCCTCTAAAGAGCCATGAGTTGCATACTGTCCGACAGCCCTAGCAGGGGAAGCCGTGGCCATTGTAACAGCATCTGCTAACGGTATACCCACGGTTTTATGCATATTACGCACGCAATCTATAAGCCCGATACTACTGCTAGCAAGTGCACCTTCTGGCGTACGGGCTATTCCGTTTGTTTTGGTTATTTGTATTTCCCCCAACGTGTATTCGCCGTCGGGCAGGCCTGCGGGTGCGGCGGCATCTGTAACCAAAACAATGCCTTCTGGCCCTTTTGCTTTAACAGCTAATTTAATTGCTGCCGGGTGAACATGCACAAGGTCACAAATAATTTCCGCAAAAATGTTGTCTAATGTAAGAATTGCGCCAACCATACCTGGGCTACGATGTTGTAAAGGGCTCATGGCATTGTATGTGTGTGTGGCTATTTTGGCACCGGCTTCTACCCCGGCTTTTGCTTCTTCAAACGTTGCGGCAGAATGGCCGAGACAGCAATTTATTCCCATGGCAGACAGGGTAGTAATTGCTTCTATTGCGTTTGGCAACTCCGGCGCAAGGGTTATGCTTATGTTGCCGCCGGGTATGATTTGTTTGGTGTTTTTCACGAAAGCGATGAGTTCATCCAGGCAAATAATAGATTGGATGTATTCTTCTACGTGTGCACCTTTATAGATGGGGTTCATGTATGGGCCTTCCAGTAAAACGCCTAAGATGTTTGCGCCGCTTAGGCCGTTGTTCATGGCTTGTTTTATATTTCTTATGGCCTGTGCAGTTGCGTCTAGCGGTGCGGTTACCGTAGAAGGAAAGAAGCTTGTAACGCCTTCCTTGAGCTTGTGTATAGATATCTTGTTTATTTCCTCTGGGGTAGCATTCATAACATCAAAACCTATGCAGCCATGGGTATGAATGTCTATAAGGCCGGGCAAAACGGTAAGGCTACGCAGGTCTATGATTGTTTGGCTATTATTTGGAGATGCAGCGGAATCTTCTGCAGTTTTTATGCTACCTATTTTATTGTTAATGATGGAATATGTGCGAGGGCCGTAGTAGAGGCCATTTGTTATGCTTTTGTTGGTTAGTAGTGTGTACATTTTTCGTCCTTTCAGGTTTTATATTATGTATTAAATATATCATGGTTGTTTAGGAAAGTACAGGAAAAGCCCCGTAGCTTCTTAACTTGCACACCCGCCTTAATTTGCATACAGGACGTATTGTAAATTGTTCTAAAATATTGTATAATAACATCAGGTATTTTGACACGAATCCGAATTGTGGTAACAGGGGGTAAACGCTGTTTCACAAAATAATGAATAAAAGCCACTGCAAATATTGTTGGAAAACTCATCAATGTTTGCAATGGCTTTTATTTTATACTAGGAAATTGCTCTGCAATTTTGGTGCCGCCTGTCGGAAAAAGCTGTGGAGCCGCTTTCTTATTTGCTGAAAAATATGTGCAAGAACACAATATGTGTGACAATAGAAAAATTTTCTGTGACAAATTCTTAGTTTTAGTGTATCCTTTTGGGTAAAAGTAATATAGCAATTTGGTTTTGCATAGCCTCAAATTTCGCCCGAGAATGCACATGAAGCCGTGCATTTTGGCCTCACCATTGGCACACATGCGCCAACAATCGGACAACACAAAATTAAATTGCTATAGTGCAAGTGAAAGGATAATATAGCATGAATAAAAAACCAACCATTTTTAGCGGCATACAACCCACTGGTATACCAACGTTAGGCAGTTTCCTGGGAGCTGTTAAACATTGGGAAAAATTAAGTGCAAACTACAACTGCCTATATTGCGTTGTAGACTTACACTCTATAACCGTACGACAAGACCCTGAAAAGCTCCGTAATAACTCTAGGGAAATGTTGGCATGGCTTATTGCGGTGGGGCTTGACCCTGCTAAAAACACTTTATATCACCAATCTCTTGTTCCAGCACATGCAGAACTTTCTTGGGTGTTAAACTGCTTTACCTATATGGGCGAGCTTAACCGCATGACACAGTTTAAAGATAAATCTGCCAGACATTCCGAAAATATTAATGCCGGGCTTTACACATATCCCGTACTTATGGCGGCAGATATTTTATTATATCAAACAAACCTAGTACCTGTTGGAGACGACCAAAAGCAGCATTTAGAACTTGCCAGAGACATTGCAGAGCGGTTTAACAATGTTTACGGCGATATTTTTATAGTACCAGAACCATATATAGCCTCTGTTGGCGCACGTATTATGGGGCTTCAGACCCCGCAAAACAAAATGTCTAAGTCTGATGAAAATGAAAATGATATTATTTTCCTTTCCGACGCACCTAATGTAATAATGAAAAAATTCAAACGCGCTGTTACAGACTCCGATACCGAAATTCGCGTTGCGCCAGAAAAGCCGGGGGTAAGCAATTTACTTACCATTTATTCATGTATCACAGGCAAAACAATAAAAGAAAGTGAAGCAGATTTCGAAGGTAAAATGTACGGCCATTTAAAAACCACAGTTGGGGAAGTAGTGGTAGAAATGCTAAAGCCGTACCAAGAAGAACAGGCACGACTTATGGCAGATATTGCATATTTGGACAAAATTGCGGCAGAAGGTGCAGCAAAAGCAGCGGAAATGGCTGCACCAACGTTGGCTAAAGTTAAAGATGTAGTTGGGTTTGTTGGGTAGAAAAAATAATTGCAGAGCAGTTTCCTAACATACAAAAAAGCTTCCTGATTCCTCAGGAAGCTTTTCCCCATTATCTCTACCCTTGACAGGACTTGAACCTGCACGGTTGCCCACTGGAACCTAAATCCAGCGCGTCTGCCAATTCCGCCACAAGGGCACAAAATGCGTTCAAAGAGGGGAGTTTTGAACGCAAGTTTATTATACGACTGTTAAACGATTTTGTCAAATAATTTTTTTATATGCTAGGAAATTGCTCTGCAATTTCGCTGCAACCTTGCGAGAAGAAAGCAGCAGAGCCGCTTTCTTGCCTAATTATACACTTAATATAACTGCTATTGAAATATAGGCCCTGATCAAAAAATATCATTAATTCAGCCCATCCTTCATATGCTTAGTATGAAAGATGGGTTTTCTCTTTTGTAAAAACAACTGTGAGAACAACAAAATATTTGAGAGGAATGTTGTATATGAAAAAAATACCAAACGGGATAAAAATCGCAGCAATATACGCATCGGTTTTTTTAGGAGCTGGATTTGCCTCGGGTCAGGAGCTGTTACAGTATTTCATAGGTTTTGGGCGGTTAGGGTTACTGGGGATAATTGTTGCAGGTATACTATTTGCGCTTACAGGTTGGGCGGTGCTTCGTATTTGTAGGCGGGAAAACATTGCAAATTATCATGAGTTTATAAAATTTTTGTTTGGGGCAAAAATTGGAGCAATAATGGAAGGCTTAGTTGTTATCTTCCTTTTCTGTTTATTTGTTGCCATGGTTGCAGGGGCAGGAGCTACAGGCTACGAGGCTTTTGCTCTACCATTTACCACAAGTGCTGTAATTTTAGCCGGTGTTGTGTTTATTGTATTATGTTTTGGTTTAAAGGGCATCATAAAGGTTAATTTGATTCTTGCGCCCCTTATGTTGCTTGGGGGCATTTTTATAGGACTGTTTTCATTTTTTGCGTATTCACAGCCAGTTTTTTTTATGATATATGGCAGGCCAATAGGCTTGGCATGGCTGTTGGCTGCTGTAGTTTATGCTTCCTATAATTTAGTAACAGGTGTACCAATTTTGGCTGCAACTGCAGGAATGGCAGAAAAGAAAAGCGACGCAGCAATAGGCGGCCTTTTAGGCGGTGGGGTTATTACAATTCTTGGATTATGTATGGCATTGCCACTGTTTTTGTACTATGGAAATATTATTAATTTAGAAATCCCGTTTTTTTACATAGTTACCCGCCATGGTGGTGGTTTTAGAATTCTTTATCTAGCAGTACTAATTTCTGCAATTATGACAACGGCGGCTTGCAACGCATTTGCAGTAATGGAATGGCTAAAAGCAAGGGGGTTTGTAAGTAATGTAAAAATTGCGGCATCAATTTGTATTGGCGGAATTTTGGCTTCCCACATTGGTTTTTCCAACATTGTTATTTATGTATACCCTGCGTTTGGGCTGTTTGGGTTATTTAAGATTGTAGTAGTACTGTGGCATGGGTTTTGTTATACTAAGGCAAATACATAAATCTTAGGAGAAATAAATGAAAAAATATGATATTTTCCTGTTTGACGCAGACAATACATTATATGATTTTGATAAAGCCAGCGCATACGCAATAAAAATTCTCTTTGAAGAATGTGGCTACTTGTATGAAGAACACATTGCTACAAGGTTTTATGAGATAGGCGTACCCCTTTGGAAAAGCTACGAAAAAGGGGAGATGTCTGACAAGGAGCTGCAAAAACTCAGGTTTGCTACATTACTCGGGGAACAAGGCATACAGCATGACCCTGTAGAATTTAATGCAAAATATTTGTATGCGCTTGGCAGTAATCCATTGTTAATAGACGGGGCATATGAAATTTGCCGGGACATTGTGAAGAATTGCAAAAAACTCTTTATTATAACCAACGGATTTTTGGCGTCTCAGGAAACGAGGATGATATATTCGCCTATACGGGAATATATTTCTGGTGCATTTATATCAGAAGTCGTTGGGTATAAGAAACCTAGTAAGGAATACTTTGAATATGTGTTAACCAGCGTACCACCGGTGGATAAAAGGAACGTTCTTGTAGTAGGTGATTCTTTGTCTGCGGATATAGCCGGGGGCAATGCTGTGGGAGTTGATACTTGTTGGTTTAATTTGCACGGGGCAGAAAACCAGACGGAAATTGTACCAACTTATGAAATTAGCAAGTTAAGTGAGTTGCAGAAGTTTGTTTAGAGCTTTGCTAACTGCGTAATTCAACTGGATGGTTTTCCAGTTGAATTACTATAAACAAGAAAGGGTTGTAAAAATGTTTAACCGTGTATGTATTATTGTATTAGACAGCGTAGGGGTTGGCGAAATGCCGGATGCCGACGAATATGGCGACATTGGCGCACACACTTTAGGAAATGTGTACAAGTTCAGAGGAACGCTGGATATACCAAACTTGTATGCAATGGGCCTTGGAAATATCGAAAATTCTCAACTACCACAATTGCCAAACGGCCAAACCCCAACAGCGGCATACGGCCGCATGGCCGAGTTAACTCGTGCAAAAGACACTACTTGCGGCCACTGGGAAATGATGGGGCTTGTTATGGAGCCGCCATTTAAAACAGTTAAAAAATTCCCGGAAGAAATGCTACAGGAGTGGCTGTGCAGGGCAAACCGCTCTACTGGCAGGCTTTGGCTTGGCAATTATCCATCTTCCGGCACTGCAATATTGGACGAGCTTGGGGAAGAACATATGAAAACAGGCGCACCAATTGTATATACATCTGCAGACAGTGTGTTCCAAATAGCAGCACACGAAGATGTAATTCCCATTCCGGAGTTGTACAAGCTATGCGAAACAGCAAGGGAATTGCTAGTTGGCGATTTATTTATAGGCCGGGTAATTGCCCGCCCCTTTGTTGGCAAACCAGGCGCATTTATCAGAACAAAAAACCGTAAAGACTATGCCATCCCCCCTGTAGGAGAAACTCTTCTAGATGCATTGGAAAAGCAGGGGCAATATACTTTGGGCATTGGTAAAATAGAAGATATATTCAGTAACCGGGGGGTAAAGTATGTAAACCATACCACCAACAATGCAGACAGTATTAAGGCAATAATTGATGCACTAAATACGGACCAAGACAGCACACTTATCTTTGCAAATTTAATAGACTTTGACATGCTGTATGGCCACCGTAACGACTCAGAAGGCTACGGGCAAGCACTGGAGCAGTTTGACAAAAGGCTACCGGAAATATTGGCCGCACTTCGCCCGGACGACTTGTTAATTATTACCGCAGACCACGGCTGCGACCCTACCACCGATTCTACAGACCATTCTAGGGAGTATGTACCTTTGCTTGTAAGCGGTGCGGGAGTTAGGCCCGTAAACCTTGGCACACGTGCTACTTTTGCAGATGTTGCCGCTACTGTTTACGATGGGTTGGGGCATGGTAAGTGGGAGATTGGAGAGTCGTTTTTAGGTGATATTGGAAAAAAGTGCCTTAAAAACAACATCAAGCAATAGAAATATATGTATAGCCATACACGGGCTTTAAATGTCAATTTGAAAAGCCTTGATATGCCAATATTTAAGCCACTTTAAACGTAAGCGTCAAATAAAAGGTCACATGCACATGTGACCTTTTATTTGACGCTTACGTTTAATGATTATATTTTTCTACGGAGCAATTTTTAACGCGCTTGGTCCTGATGTAATCGTGAACAGCGAAAGCATAGCAACAATGTTAAAAAATCTACCAGAACGCAAGCGTGACATTATCTTACTTCCTCGAACTTTCGGACACGGAAATAGGAAAAAGCTAAATCTTATAAACCGTAATAATGATACTCCTACTTATCCACAGTTTGAGTGTTAAAAGCGTCGCACGTAGTGGGGGCGGCATGAGAATCATGCTAGGGCGAAGCACCAAGCCCTGTATTCGTTGGCTTTGGTAGCGGTTGGTGTTATAATACAAATTCTGTTTACAACAAAAAACGAGAGTTCGCTTCTGTATTTTTTCGTTTTTTGTGGAGCTTAATCTGACAGCCACTTTTTGTCGTAAATCAAATAATAAAACTCGTAATATCCTCATGTGCCATTCCCACGTCAAGGCAACCACACTTTTTTAAACTTTCAGGCAAAGTTTTGCGGTTAGGCTTACGTTTAATATGAAGCAAGCGGATAATATCATCAATAAGTGAATCGTCGTATACATCAAACCCAAGCCATTTGCCATCGTGATATGTTTTTGCGTCGTCATATTCCTTACGTGTTACTTCGTTAAATGCTCCCCTTTGTTCGTCAAATTTTTCTCTTTCGTCCTTACCAAGCACAACACACGCTATAAAATATCCTTCACGAAGGCAAAGTGTAATAAGCGTTTTGCCACCTCGTCTAAAACGCAGGTTGTTGTAATGCTTGTGGGTTGGATTGCCCTCTTCCCACAATTCGTCCATAATGTAGTTAAAGCGGATATGTCCGGCCAACTTTTCTAATGCAAAGCTTGCATTGCCCAGCATTTCCTTTACTTGCTTGTATGGCTTGATTGGTCTGTCCATTTTCATCCTCCAAATTTTTATTTGTGAAAATTGATCTATAAAAAATGTGATGCTCTTCTCAGCTGAACCACTACAGTAGCAGTTTAACATACATAAAGTGGAGTTGCATACCGCATATAATCTTTAGTGTTTTATATTCCCAATATTTAAGGTATAATTACTTAGAAATGTTTTAAAAACCTGTGTTCAAAACAGAAACGAGGGCCTCCATGCCAGAAAAAATCCTACTAATCGACGGATTGAGCATATTAAACCGTGCATTTTATGCGATACCGCTACTTTCCACCAAAGATGGCGAATACACCAACGCCGTATACGGTTTTATGAATATTCTCTTGCGCTTTTGCGACGAGGAAAAACCTGATTATATTACCATAGCTTTCGACCTACCGCAGCCAACTTTCCGTCACGAAGAATATGGCGCATACAAAGGTACCCGCAAAGGAATGCCCGATGAATTGCGTGCTCAAGTCCCAATGTTAAAAAAACTGCTAGAAAAAATGCAAATAAATACGGCAGATTGCCCCGGTTTTGAAGCAGACGACGTAATTGGCACTTTAACTGCAAAAGCTATTGCAAAAGGGGTGGAACCTGTAATAATTACCGGCGACCGTGACCTTTTGCAGCTTGCAACAGATACTGTGCGCATTCGTTTACCAAAAACAAAAGCAGGCAAAACTGAAGTGGAAGACTATTACGCCGCAGACGTTTTGGCAAAGTATGGCGTGTCTCCGGAAGCCTATATCGACGTTAAGGCCTTGATGGGCGACGCTTCCGATAATGTACCGGGTGTGCCAAGCATAGGCGAAAAAACTGCAACCAAAATAATAGCAGAATTTGGTTCGCTAGATAACGCTCTGGAAAACATCAGCCAAGTTAAGCCCCCAAAAGCCGCTGCAAACCTTGAAGAGTTTAAAGACCAAGCCTACCTTAGCAAAATGCTGGTTACAATTGTACAAGACGCACCCGTAGAATTATGCTTGATAAAACCCACCCAAATGTGGAATGCGGATGCCAGAGCCGAGATACAACGGTTGGAATTAAAAACGCTTTACAAGCGATTTGACGCTGCTGGAACAGAAGAAAAACCCAAGCGTGAGCTGGTGTACGAAATAATAAAAGACCGTGAAGAAGCTAAAAAGTTTTTTGCAAATCTAGCAGAAATGTCCGCTATATGTTTCTTATGGGACAACAAAGAGCGGGACGATTCAAAACTAATAGGCATAGCTGTAGCTTTACAAAATGGCATAACGAAATACATTACAGCAGACATAGAAGAACTTTCACTATTTTCCGAGCCGGGCATTACAGAAACAGAGCTACTGGAAATAACAAAACTCTGGCTGGAATCAGATACTCCCAAATGCGTTTACGACTTTAAAAGCGAGGCGAGGCGGCTACACTCCCATGGAATCTCCCCTAAAGGCATTTCCTTTGACATAATGCTTGCCACATACATCTTAGACCCTATAGCCACAAACCGCACACCATCAGACATCGCATTCAAATATTTAGACGAACCCCTGCCTACATTGGAAGAAGTTCTAGACAACAAAGGCAAACGAGGTAAGACCCGCCGCACCATTCGGGAAATATCTGTAGAAACAGCGGCAAAATATGCTACAAGTATTGCAGATGCACTGCTCCGCTCTAAACCAATACTGGCAGACGCATTACAAAAGAGCGACCAAATGGATTTGTACAAAGACATAGAAGTCCCTGTAGCAGAAACCCTTCTAGCGATGGAAATAGAAGGTATAAAAGTAGACCGTTCATTTTTGTTAGCCTACGGCGAACTTTTAAACCAACGCCTTGTACTACTAACCACTGCTATTTATGACATTGCCGGAGAAGAGTTTAATATAAACTCTCCCGCTCAATTAGGTGCTATTTTATTCGAAAAACTTGGTCTGAAAGGCGGGAAAAAAAATACTCAGGGATATTCTACTGCGGCGGATGAATTGGAGAAGCTAGTAGATAAACATCATATAATCCCACTGGTGTTGGAATACCGTGCCCATGCAAAATTAAATTCCACATATGTAGAAGGATTGCTGCCGCTTGTAAGCCCAGTAACGTCTCGCATACATTCTACCTTTAACCAAGCTTTAACCGCAACAGGACGGCTTTCCAGCGCAGAGCCAAATTTGCAAAACATCCCGGTAAGAATGCCTCTCGGCCGAGAGCTTCGCAAGGCGTTTGTGCCAAAAGAAGGCTGTGTGTTTGTAGATGCAGACTATAGCCAAATAGAGCTGCGCCTACTTGCGCATATGTCCGGAGATGAAACCCTCGTTAATGCGTTCAAGCAAGAGCAGGATATCCATAGGCTTACAGCATCTCAAGTGTTAGGCATTCCGCAAGAATTTGTAACGCCAGAGCAGCGCAACAACGCTAAGTCTGTAAATTTTGGCATCATATACGGTATGGGCGCATTTGGGCTAAGCGAAGACTTGAAAGTTTCCGTAAAAGAAGCTGAGCAATATATCTCAGAATATTTTATTCAGTACCCCGGTGTAAAACGCTATATGGACAAAACCATTGCGGACGCAAAAGACAACGGCTACGTTGCCACAATTTATAACCGCCGCCGTGTTATGGCAGAACTTAAATCCTCAAATTTTAATACTCGGGCTTTTGGGGAAAGAGTTGCAATGAACATGCCAATTCAGGGGAGTGCGGCAGACATTATAAAAATTGCCATGGTAAATGTGGCACGCCGCTTAAAGTGGGAAGGACTAGCATCCAAACTAATTTTGCAGGTGCATGATGAGCTGTTACTGGAAGTACCAAAAGATGAAATTGACAAAGTAACACATCTTTTAAGGAATGAAATGGAAATTGCCGTGAAATTAGATGTGCCACTTGTAGCGGATGTAAATGTGGGTGACAACTGGTATGATACAAAATAAAATTATTGGCGTAACAGGCATAACCGGTAGTGGTACCAGCACTGTTTCTGCAATCTTAGCAGAAGCGGGCGGTTTCGTAATTTCCGCAGACAAGCTTGCCCATGAAGTAATGCAAAAAGGCCAGCCTGTATACGAAAAAATTCTAAAACAATTTCTTGCACCCGGAATTTTGCTCCCAAATGGTGAAATAAACCGAAGGGTTCTTGGTAGCATGGTTTTTAGCAACACACAAAAACTTGCCTTACTAGAATCATTAATCCATCCAGAGGTAATAGCCAAAACACAAGAGTTGTTATCACAAGCCTGTTGTTATCCCTTTGCGGTAATAGATGCTCCTCTTCTGATAGAATCTGAAATGCATAAAATATGCGATTACGTATGGCTAATAACCGCCCCAGATGATATACGCGTATCACGGATAAAAGCCCGTGACGGAATAGATGCAAAAACCGCCACACGCCGCCTAAAAAGCCGCAAAGGCGATGGTTTTTTGCGGTCATATGTAGATGTTGTAATTCAAAACGACGGAGAACTAAAAGACCTTCAGCAGGTAGTTATCGGATACTTACAAAAGGGCAGGATCTTATAGTATATTCAGGTGGACGAAGACCGGGTGGTTTCTCTATCTAAGTGAGTCCCGACAGCAACTAACATTTATCCACGAAAGGACACCTAGTCTGACATGAAAAAACTCCTTATCTTCCTAACAATAGTTATACTATGTATTATCGCAATGTTCATGGCAGTCCGTATGCGTTTCCCAATCAGGTATTTGGATATTATAGAAGCCAATGCCGGAGAGCTGGAAACTTCATTCATTTTGGCAGTTATAATGGCAGAAAGCAGTTTTAACAGCCAAGCCGAATCCCATGCAGGGGCACAAGGCTTAATGCAGTTAATGCCGCCTACTGCCGCCGACATAGCTGCACGAATGGGCATGGCAGATTTTGAGCCGGAACATGTCTGGGATCCGGAAATTAATATTGCCATAGGTGTGTTTTACTTAAATTGGCTAAAAAACCGCTACGGTGGGAATTTAGATTTGGTTTTGGCGGCCTACAACGCAGGCTTAGGCCGTGTAGATAGCTGGCTTACGGACCCAGAACTTTCAGGGGATGGTGTAAACCTTGATGTAATTCCATTTCCGGAAACATATAATTATTTAAACAGGATACGGCAGTTTCAGCGGGTTTATAGGTTTTTACTTGCGTTACGCTGGTAGGAGAATAAGTTATGAAACCAGAATTTTTGTATCACGGAAGCCAATATGTTTTACAAACATTGCTTCCTCAACAAGCTGCTGACTCGAGTGAATTAGGTTCTCAAAAAGGAATATATGCGTGTGAGCATTCATATGAAACTATACGTTTTGCGTTGCCAATACGTTGGTATCCGGATGACCCATCCGGCAAAAAATTATGGTCGTGTTTATCGGATGGTAAATTATTAATTGAGCATGGAAGTATTAACCCACATGGAATTTGCTATGTATACAAAGTAAGCTCGCAAAATTTTGAAAAAATTGATAGTTGGCAATGGTTTGCAACAGAAAAAACAGCAGTTATTGACTCTATTGAATTAAATGTAGAAGATTACTGGCATTTGATTGAACTTTCAAAAGAAGCACTTGAAGCTAGTAAACTCTTGTATCCATCGGATATGCTCTATCTAAATAAATCTCCATATAGCATCACCAGAAAGGATACTCAATGAAAAAATTCTTGCCTTTTCTACTGCTCGCATTCCTACTCACAGCCTGTAACTCTGACCGCATTTTTACAACCCCATCAGGCGTGCCTCAAAGGCTCAATCCATCTGCTAATGATTTCGACATCTACGATGAATATGAAATATTTATTGAGCCAATTCCCATCGCAGCTCAGACAATCACCCCACTACAACCTGCAGACAACAATACTCTACGCCTGTCTATGCGTCACCCGCAAACTCTAAACCCCCTGCTTAACGAGGATGTAACCGTAGCCAGAATCTTACGACTTATTTTCGAGCCGTTAATTATTTTAGACGAAAATTTACGCCCCACAAGCCATCTTGCAGAGTTGGAATTTGCAACAGACATGTCAAGCGTATTACTTGCAATCCGCCCAGATGCCTTTTGGAGCGATGGAACACCTGTATCATCCGATGATTTAATTTTCTCTGTAGAAACATTGAGAAACGCATCTGTCAACGCCATATACCGCTCCAACGTGGAAAACATTGCAAACATAACCCGCATAAATGCCCGTACTGTAGAAATTTTCTTCCACCAAGCCTCCGTCTGTGTAGGAGTTCCTCTTGGCTTTCCAATAATCCCACAGCATCATTATCGTAATCAGCCAAACTCAAGGAGTGTAAACAACATGAATCCTGTGGGTAACGGTTCATTTTTATTTCAGGCCCTTAATCCAATGAGGAGCCTAACTCTTGTGCAAAGTCCTACAAGTTTCCGCCAAATTTCTCATATTGAAGAAATAGAGGTCCTGTTTTTGCCCGATTTACAAACAGAACTGTATGCTTTTGACCAAGGACGTATAGATGCCATTTATCTACCGTTAACAGAATGGGTGCGCCACCATACCATACGCCACCCACGTTACGAAATTTTCCCTGCCATGTATTATGAATTTATTGGCTTTAACTTCCAAAACTCCATATTTCAAAATTTGCATATGCGCCAAGGTATAGCCCAAGTTTTTGATGCAGAAAATGCAGTGCAAGGAGTATATTTAAGCCATGCAGTACGGGCGTTAACTCCAATTCATCCATACAGTTTTACTGGAATAGACGTGCGAACTCCGGGCTATGATTCAACTCGCGCTCGTGCACTTTTAAATGCAGAGCCTATACACCGCCCATTAGTAGTTATCGCAAATGAAGACAATCCTCAACGTGTAAGCATTGCGAACAGGCTTGCGGCAAGCTTAAACGGCATTGGAGTTTCTACTCGTGCAGAAATTTTGCCGTACTATGAGTATTTTGCTCGGCTGGAAGAAGGGGAATTTGACCTATATATAGGCGGAATGACGCTGAACAACCCACCGTATGTACAATTTTTCTTTAATGGTGGCTTTTTCTTGGATTGCTCTGTGCTACAAGAGGCTTTTGACGCAACTACACAATCATTATTTAACGAAGCTGCGTTTTTGCAGTCGGTTGCGCAGTTCCAGCAAACATTTGCAGATAGGTTGCCTGTAATTGGCTTGGCTTTCCGCCATTCTGCTGTGTTAACGAACAGCCGTATTTCTCAAAACATGGTACCTGCGTCGGATAATGTTTTTGGATGGGTTAATTTGTGGAGGATTGAATAAATAGTATTTTCTGTATGGCTGTAATTTAAGAAAGGAATTGACCGGTAATGGAATTATGGTTTTTATATGCATTAGGAGCGGCAGTATTTGCTGGGTTAACAACAATTTTAACTAAAATTGGTCTTAAAGGTGTAGACTCTCACCTGGCAACTGCTATACGTACGATGGTGGTTATCACTTTTGCTTGGATAATTGTGTTTATAGCCGGGTCACAGAGCGGGATTATGTATATGGATGCAAGGACGTGGGTGTTCCTTGTCTTATCTGGGCTTGCGACAGGCGGGGCATGGCTATGCCGCTACCGCGCACTAAAGCTTGGAAATGTTAATAAAGTAGCGCCAATTGCTAAAACAAGCACGATTTTAACTATGTTGCTGGCTTTTGTCTTTTTAAGCGAGCCTATGGGCTGGGTTATTGTTGTGGCAATGGTACTTATGGGAACAGGTACTTGGTTAATGCTGGAGTTAAATATAAAAGCTAAGAAGCCTGAAAACGAACAAAAAAACGGCAAGGGTTGGCTTTTTTTCGCCGTCTTGGCGGCAGTGTTTGCAAGTTTAACGGCCATTTTTGGTTCCATAGGCGTTAATGAAATGGACGCAAATTTATGGACGGCAATGAGAACCGTAATTGTGGCACTTCTTAGCTGGATGATGGTATATGGTACAAGTGGGCAAAAAAAAATAAGGAGCGTAAACCTCAAAAGCTGGATTTTTCTTATATTATCGGGGCTTGCAACAGGGGGAAGCTGGCTGTTTTTCTATCATGCACTAAAAATTGGTAATACTAGCCTTGTTGTTCCAATAGACCAGTTAAGTATATTACTTACCATGGGTTTTGCACGTTTATTTTTAGGGGAAAGGTTTACTAAGCAGAGCCTTCTTGGGCTTGTAATTTTGACTGCGGGTATTTTATTGCCTGCTTTTGTTGATATGTTTTAAATTATCTGTGCAGTTTTTCTGTAATAGCACGGTTTTTCATAAAACGGTTCCCGTAATATTTCACTGATTTGCGCTGTTAAGTGAATAAATACATAAATTATTTCTCTATCCACGGAATAAATCCATTCTTTTCTGACTATGATTGTAATGTAGTAAAATCATATCTGCGGAAGAAAAGGAGCTATATTATGTCAAGCACAACAGACACAACTCAATCTGTGGGATATGTGCCTCCGCCCACACCGGCAACTTGGAATGAAGCTACCGCTGTTCCAAAACAGAAAAAAGCCCGTAAATCTAGGCGGTTAACCCGGGACGATATTGAAATAGTTGCAGCTCTGGAAGCGGTTAGAAGCGATATGGAGTTTCTACATAATTGCTTCGATCAAATTACGGAGCCAATTCTTGTAGACAGTTTAATTTATGAACTAAAAGCCGCAAACCTAAAATATCAATATTACATCAACCAATGTAAAGAAAAAGGCATTGTTTGTGGAGAAATTCCGGAGCTTAGGGGGTAGAGGAATGGATGCAATTGTTTGGCTTTTGTTGGCATTAGGTTTTGGTTTTTTGGCATATTTATTGTACACCGGGCAGTTTAAGTGGTTATTTAGTGTTGTGCGAAACATGATGCTTGGTGTAGCTGGGATACTAGGGGTAAATGCGCTGCTTTCTGGTATTGGACTTGCTGTAGGGATTAATGCTATAACTGCACTTATTGTGGGTCTTTTAGGTGTGCCTGGTTTTTTGCTTTTGTATGGGGTGCAGTTGCTACTATAAATAGCCAGCATTTTATGCGATAGGTCTGCATGGGAGTTTGGACGTTGAGCTGCTATAAGAGCCACCACAATTACTATATATGAAAATTGTGGTGGCTTTTTATGTGGTGTGATGAAAAGCACAAAATTTACATTTTGTTCATACGTTCTTCACCTGTGAATGATATAGTTAGCCTATAATAAAGGAACCAAAGGAGGCACAAACAATGGACGAAAATAACTTATTTGACTTATCAGATATAGAAAAGATACAGGAAGAAATTGAGTGTGATTTGCAGAAAATAGAACCAATAAATATCGAATCACCCCTCGAACAGAAAAATGTTATAGATACAACATTCGAAGCCGCCTCGCAAGAATTTTCTCCAAAATACCAATTCCTTAATATGGATGAAGAATGGAAAAACTTACTTGAAGAAGCGGACCCTCTACATGGAACAGCATTGACTCCTGATGACTCGCAACTAACCGGTGGCTTTTACAGGGAAACGATTAAAAACACGACCCTGCAGGGGCAAGGATTTGGCTCATGGTTTAAAAAAGCCGTAGCCATATTTTTGGCTTGTACACTTGGCATGGGTTCTTTAGGTTTTGGAATTGGTGCAGGCATGGAAGCTCTTGTCCGCCGGAATAGTACAGAATCTACCGATATTATGAATACGCAGTCGGACATAACCCTAACCAGTGTTGCCTATACATTCGAAAATATAACAGAAGACCCTTCAACCGGCACATTAGCAGATATAGTAGAAGCTTTAAAACCTTCCGTAGTTGGTATAACGTCTCGCATAGTTCAAGGCCCTTTTGAAGGGGAAGAACGTCAAGGTTCAGGTTTGATTTTTGCGGAAAATGATAATAAAATTTTTATTGTTACAAACCATTACGTTGTACAAGGTGGGGGAAACAGCTTCGACATATCAATTGCCGGTAGTGAAACTATTATCGGGCGGCCTGCAGGCTCCGACTCTGCGGCGCATTTAGCGGTTTTGTCGGTAGAGAAATCTCAGCTTGTGGAAGCAGGGATTGACACCATTGTTATAGCAACTTTTGGCGACTCTGATCAAATGCGTGTGGGCGATACAGTTTTGGCAATAGGAAATGCAATGGGCTATGGCAATGCTGTAACCCGTGGAGTAATATCTGCCTCCGAACAATCTGTACTTTTGCCTGTGGGGCACACATTGTCGTTATTGCAAACAGATGCGGCAATTAACTATGGCAACAGTGGCGGCCCGCTAATTAACACTAGGGGCGAAGTAATCGGTATCAACTTTGACCAAGCGTCTCTTTTACTTTTTGGCAGGGCAAGTATTGAAGGTATGGGTTTTAGCATTTCTTCTAATATAGTAGCCCCAATTTTAGATGACTTGGTAAATGGCCGCCGCCCGGCACTTGGCATTATGGGCGCAACAATTACCGAGCAAACTGCCGTAAACCTTGGAATTGCACCGCTTGGTGTATATGTTAGCACAGTTATTCCAGGCCGTGCTGCATATCGCGCCGGCATGTTGGAATCCGATGTTATAACCGGGTTTAACGGTTTGCAAGTATTTAACTGGGACCACTTGGTTCAAGCAATACGCACTGTCAGAATTGGGGAAACAGTTGAAGTACGTGTGTTGCGAAACGGAACGGAAGCAATCACTTTGTATGTAGAGTTAGATGTTTTGGTTGTAGAGAGTTTTTAGTATATAATTAACCCCATACTAGGATACAGAAGTGCCTGTATTTCGATATGGGGTTATAGTGGCATTTAACCCGAAAACCACCACACATAACTTGCAAATTTTTCACAATACTGCGTCGCTAAAAACCTTGCGCACTCCTAGTGCACGGCGGCTTTCAGCTCCTTTGTCTTGCGGAAAATTTTCTGCGTTCTGTGTGGCGATTTTCAGGCTAAATGACTATAATTAAATTTTAAGGAGGATTCACATGACAGATTTGCAAATTAACGCCTACCTGCAGCGTATCGGTTTTGCCGGGAAACCTAATGTAAACTTTGACACCTTACACGCTTTGCAGCGTAACCACTTACAAACAGTACCTTACGAAAATATCGACATTATTAATAGTATACCAATCTCCCTTAATCTAAACGATGTATTTGAAAAAATTGTTGTGCGCCGCCGTGGTGGTTATTGTTTCGAGCTTAATGCATTGTTTGCGTGGTTGTTAAGAAGCTTGGGTTTTGAAGTGAAAGATTATTTTGCACGTTTTTTACTTAACGAGACGGAAATACCAATGCGCCGCCACCATGTTCTTGGTGTTGCATTCAATGGCGAAAGATATCTTTGTGATGTTGGTGTAGGTCTTGTAATCCCACGCATGCCAATAAAACTCGCAAATGGTACAGTTAGCGAGCAAAATGGCGAAACGTATAAGCTGGAGAGAGAAGATTTTCTGGGATATATAATTTCTGATTTAAAAGATGGGCAATGGCGGCAATTATATGCCTTTACAGAAGAGGAGCAAATTAAGCCAGATTTTGAAGTTGCTTCTTATTACTGCGAAAAGCATCCGAGCTCTATTTTTAATAAAGATCACATGGTGCATATTTTTACAGAAAACGGCCGTAAGTCTGTAGCCGGACGGGAGATACGGTTATTTTCCCCGGATGGGGTTAAGGTTATTAGCCCTGCAACGGAAAAAGAGTATAAAGAGCTATTGAGTACTCACTTTGGTATAAATTTAGTTTAGCAACCCAAATATGAGTACGCCTACAATAATTAAACAAGCTAACACCATTAACACGCCAAGCACTATACTTGGCCTTTGATGGTTCTCATAAGGCCGCACTATCGGTTGAAATGGCACAATTGCCATATTTTCTGACCCTAGTGTGGTCTTTTTGCTATCACGGGTTAAATTATAGTCATTTATTATTTTTTCTGCCTCGGCAACAAAATCTATAGGCATGTTTTCTGTAGGGGTATTTGTGTTAACTATAAAAATTGCTTGCTCGTACCATTTGTCTGCGCCGCCTTTTACTAGTACTACACGTTCAGTTTTTCCTGTCATGAGATTAACTCCTTTATACCGTTGTAGTAGAAATTGTAGCCATCAAAATACAGGACTATACGCACCGAGGGCTTTCATGGTAAAATGTCCATATATACATATACCGAATGCAGAAACATTAACCTCCTATGTCGTGAAGAATGCACCTAACGCCGTGTAATCTGGCTTGTCGTTGGTAATTGTTTCAAGGCATTGGTATGTCTAAGGAGGCTTACCATGACTGGACGAGAACGTTTGTTATCAGCAATTTCCCTTAAGCCAACAGATCGTGTACCAATTTCCACCTACGAGCTTGTTGGCTATAATTCATATGCATTTGAAAATAACACTTCTTCTTACAAGCGGTTGATGGATACAATCCGTGAAAAGACGGATTGTGTATGTATGTGGAATCCGAATTCAAATTTTGTCGCCGCTTATTCATCTTATCCAGTAAAAATTGACCACAATCAAAAACGTGGAGAAAACTATACAGACACTTTTCTTACACTCCATACCCCTAAAGGAGAACTAACGTCAGCCTATAGGGTTTACGACAATGTCCACACAACTTGGGTTTTCGAAAAATGGTGCAAATCTCTGGAGGACGTAGAAAAGTACATGTCAATTCCATTTGAGCCGTTGTCATTCGACGATTCTGACTATGCCCGTATTAAAGGTGAAGTAGGGGACAATGGTATAATAATGGCATCTTTAGGAGATGTGTTCGAGCATTGTATGTTGACTATGATGGACTTTGGCGAAGCAATGGTTTGGGCCATAACAGAAACAGCTCATTTTGCCAAAACAATGGAAAAAATACATCATCGTATAATGATAAACCTAGAAAATATGCTAAAAAACCGTACAGTAGACTTATACCGAATTTGCGGAATAGAAGTTATGACGCCCCCATATTTGCCCCCATCACTTTTTAACCGCTTTGTAACGCCATATATAAAAGATATGACACAGCTTATACAAAGTTACGGTGGCCGTGTACGTATCCACTGCCATGGGAAAATCAGTCAAGTGTTAGACTCTATCCTTGCATGCGGAGCAGAAGCTATGGATCCATGCGAAGGCCCACCGGATGGAGATATTACCCTTGGGGAACTTAAAAAGCGCACACAAGGGCAGATTTGCTTGTTTGGTAATTTACAGCTAAAACTTTTAGAGCATGCTACCCCGGCAGAGGTTAGAGAAACTGTAATTCGCTGTATGGAGGCGGCTAAAGAGGGGGGCGGGTATGTAATAATGCCAACTGCGGCACCTATAAATATCTCCTTATCTCCGCAGACCGAAGAAAATTATCATGTTTTTATAGAAACGGCACTGGAGTATGGAAAATACTAATATGATTATACAAAACTGAGTAGTCATAACATTAAATTATAAAAGGAGCAATCAATCATGTCAAAAATGAATGAGAACCGTATCTTCATGCAATGCCCATCTTTCCGTGAGAAAATGGCGGAAAGTGATCAGTCGAAAGGTGTAACCCCACCGCCATTTGGCAAGCCCATAACAGGTGAGATAATAACCTTGCCAGCTTTCGATGGTGTTACCGCTGCAACATATGTAGATTTGTTGGACACCCGCCGCAGTGTACGCAGTTATTCAAACAAGCCAATGACACAAGCAGAGCTAGCTTTTATGCTATGGAGCGTAAATGGCATACAGAAAATCCGCAACGATGTCGCTACATTCCGCCCTGTACCAAGCGGCGGTGCACGCCATCCGTTTGAAACATATATTACTGTGCAAAATGTGGAAAATCTAAAACCCGGCTTATACCACTACTTACCCGCAGAAAACATTGGCGAAAAAAAGTAACACTTCAATATTTGCGGGATATTCCGGATTACGAGCAAACCATTACAGAAATGGTAGTAGGCCAAGCATGGGCAGCAAAAGCTCCAATTGTATTGTTTTATACATGTATTCCATACAAAGCAGAATGGCGTTATCATGAATTGTCTCATCGTGTGCAATTAATTGACTTAGGTCATGTAGGGCAAAATGCTATGCTAAGCGCAGCGGCACTTGGTTTGGGAAGTTGCTGTATGGCGGCTTATGGACAAGAAGCTTGCGATGGGCTTATAGGTGTGGATGGTTTGGAAGAATACACTGTATATGGTGTTGCGGTGGGAACACCAGAGTAATGAAGCAGTCACTCTTTGGGAGGATTTATGAATAAGCAACAGTTAGCGGCAAAAATATGGCAGTCGGCAAATAAGATGCGTTCAAAGATTGAGGCTAATGAGTATAAAGACTATATTCTTGGCTTTATCTTTTATAAATTCCTGTCAGATAAGGAAATGAAATTTCTTAAGTCTGAAGGCATGGCTCCCGAAGATATCAAGATTTTAGATGAAAGCGATACAGAGTCTGTTAGCTTCATCAAAGACAGCCTTGGTTACTTTATAGCATACGATGACCTCTTTTCAACGTGGCTTGAAAAAGGGCCTGACTTTGAAGTTGGGAATGTGCGTGATGCTCTTTCTGCGTTTAGCCGCCACATAAGCCCTGCGCACACAAAAGTGTTTACAGGCATATTTGATACACTACAAACAGGGCTATCAAAACTTGGCGATACTGCAGCATCACAAACAAAGGCGATAAAAGACTTATTGGCACTTATCAAAGACATACCTATGGATAGCAGACAAGATTACGACGTTTTGGGTTTTGTCTACGAATATTTAATCAGTAGCTTTGCTGCTAATGCCGGAAAAAAGGCAGGCGAATTTTATACGCCGCATGAGGTTTCCCTACTAATGTCAGAAATTGTTGCAGAGCACTTGAAGGACTATAAAAAAATTGAGATATATGACCCCACAAGCGGATCTGGGTCACTATTGATAAATATTGGGCGTTCGGTAGCAAAATATATTTCTGATAAAAACAATATTAAGTACTTTGCCCAAGAGTTGAAAGTCAATACATTTAACCTAACCCGAATGAATCTTGTCATGCGAGGTATTTTGCCAGACAATATAGCCATCCGCAACGGTGATACTTTGGAGGATGACTGGCCGTATTTTAACGAGGATGATCCTCACGGCACATATGAGTCGCTTTATGTAGATGCGGTTGTATCAAATCCTCCCTATTCTCAGGCATGGGAGCCGGTAAATAAAGAGGCTGATCCACGATATTCCCGCTTTGGGCTTGCCCCTAAGACAAAGGCAGACTTTGCATTTTTACTACATGACCTCTACCACTTAAAGCCATATGGCATTATGGCAATTGTTCTACCACACGGCGTATTGTTCCGTGGTGACGTAGATGGGATGGATGGCGAGGGGAAAATCCGCAAAAACCTTATTGAGCAAAACCACATAGACGCCATAATTGGCTTGCCGCCTAATGTTTTCTTTGGCACAAGCATAGCAACTATCATCATGGTACTAAAGCCGCCACATGGCAGGCGTGAGTGTGATGATATTTTGTTCATTGATGCATCAAAAGGCTTTGTGAAAATTGGGAAAAACAACCAGCTTCGTGCATCGGATATAAAGAAAATAGCAGACACAGTAGCTATACGTGCCGATATACCAAAATTCTCACGTAAAGTAAGCCGTGATGAAATCCGTAAAAATGGATGGAACTTAAACATTCCCCGCTATGTGGATTCGTCTGATGTACCTGTATCGTGGGATTTGTATGCAACTATGTTCGGAGGCATACCAAAGAGTGAGTTAGCAGAGCTGGATACGTATTGGATGGCATTCCCTAATTTGTGGGATTGTCTGTTTAAAGACGAGGCTACCCCATATGTGTCGCTAGCAACGGATGATATAAAACAGGCCATCATGAATAATGTAGATGTTATACAGTATTTTAAGCAATATGAAGACAGTTTTGACAGCTTTGAAATGTATCTAAAGGATGAACTGCTTGGCAAGATGTTTACACTTAATATATCAAGGCAAGAAACAATTATAAGCGAGGATATTTTTTCTCGCTTAATTTCTATTGCCTTAGTTGATAAATACAATGCATATCAAGCCCTCGATAATGAATGGGTAAACACAGTAGTTGATCTTGAAATTATCCAAACAGAGGGCTTTGAAGCTGTTAGAGTTGTTGATCCAAACATGGTTGTGAGGAAAAAAGGTGATGTAGAGTACGAAGTACAAGATGGTTGGGTTGGACGTGTTATACCATTTGAAATTGTACAAGCTACATTGCTGAAAGCTGAAACTGATGCACTAAGGCAGAAAGAACGTCGTATCGCCGAGATCGTCGCTGTGCTTGAAGAAACCTTCGAATCTATTACGGAAGAAGAAAAACAGGACTATAAGGAAGCCTTTGATGATAACGGTGATTACATCAGAAAACAAGTCATCATACTTGCAATATTATTTAAGTCTTCTAGTTATTCAGAAGATACAATCGAAAGTAAATTTGTTCTTGTAAAACAGTTATTTGACGAAGAATCTAAACTAAAAAAGGAAGTAAAGGCTGATGAAGCGGCTTTAATTAAGCTGACTAAGGAAACTATAGAGAAGTTGACGGATGAACAGGCCTTGATGTTGCTTGACTTAAAATGGATCAAACCTATTGTAATGGCCATGAACGAGTTGCCACACGAGGCTATTCTGAAGTTGGTCTCCAAGCTGACTGCTTTGGCTGAGAAGTACGCAGTTACTTATGTGGAAGTTACAGATAAAGTCAGCAGAGCGAAAAACGAAGTTGCTTCACTAATGGATAAGCTGCGGGGCAATGAGTTTGATATGAAAGGACTGGGTGAGTTTCAGTCATTTTTGCGAGGTAATGAGCATGGTTAATGATAATAAAGCCCCTCAAATACGATTTAGTGGGTTTACAGAGCTGTGGGAAGAGAAAAAAATTGCGAGTATATGTTCAATATCCACCGGCAAAAGCAACACGCAAGATAGAGTTGAGGAGGGTAAATATCCGTTTTATGTACGCTCATCCATCATTGAGCGGAGCAATAGATACTTGTATGATGAAGAGGCAGTATTAACAGTTGGTGATGGAGTTGGGACAGGCAAGGTATTCCACTATGTGAACGAGAAATACGATTTACATCAACGTGTGTATAGAATGTTCGATTTCGACAGTGGTGTCGATGGAAAATATTTTTATTACTTTTTCTCTAAACACTTTTATGATCGCGTTATGTCCATGACTGCAAAAACCTCTGTTGACTCAGTAAGGCTTGATATGATTAGCGATATGGATTTCGTCTTTCCAAGTAAGCAAGAACAAATGATGATTGCGTTTTTTTTGGATAACTTAGACGAAGTTATTATCGTCAAAAAGCAGCTGTACAATCAGATGGCCAATGTAAAAAAAGCAATGCTTGAAAAGATGTTTCCCAAAAAGGGAACAGATGTGCCGGAGGTTCGGTTTGATGGATTTACAGAGCCGTGGGAAACGTGTTTTTTTAGCGATTTAGCGGCAGTCCGGCGTGGGCTGACATACAGTCCGTCAAATGTTAGAACATCTGGCGTAAGAGTTTTGCGGTCATCTAATATTGATGAAGATATTTTTACGTTTCGGGGTGATGATGTTTTTGTCGAACCTTCAGCCGCAACCATAGAGCCTATCAAACCTAATGACATTTTAATTACGTCAGCAAATGGTTCCACACGACTAATTGGGAAAAGAGCTATAATCCCCGATTCTATAGATCTGTCTGTTCATGGGGGATTTATGCTTGCTGCAACAGTAGAAGAACCATATTTTGTAAATGCATTGATGGGTAGTGCGTGGTATCGTGAGTTTCTTGAACTTAATGTAACAGGTGGCAAGGGGGCAATAAGTAATCTTCGGAAAACTGACTTGGATGCACAGTTGGTGCTTGTACCAAAAACAAGGGCAGAGCAAGCTATCATTGGCGACTTTTTTAGAAATTTTGATACTCTGTTTGAAGCTAAGCGAGAAGAACTTGAGAAACTACAGAGCATAAAGAAAGCCTGTTTTTCAAAAATGTTTGTATAAAGGTATAGAAAGTCACCTTCTGAAGAAGTGCCAGCGCGAATGTGAAAGGGGATGTCGATTATGTTTAAGCATGAACGTGATTTTGAAAACGCTCTTGTGGACTTACTGCTTGCTGAAAAAGGCTGGCAAAAAGTTATACATAACCCTACAGAGCAAGACCTGATCAAGAATTGGGCAGAAATCTTGTACGAAAATAACAGGGATGTAGATAAGTTAAACAACCAGCGTCTCACTGATGGTGAGATGGCCCAAATTATTGAGCAAATAAATAACTTAAAAACACCGTTACGGCTCAACGGTTTTATCAACGGTAAGTCGGTGTCAATTGTCCGTGATAACCCTGCTGATACCTTGCACTTTGGCAAAGAAATAAGCCTAAAAATATATGACCGTATGGAAATAGCTGCGGGGCAAAGCCGTTACCAAATTGCACGTCAGCCGAAATTCCCGACAAAGGGTATTACAAGCGATCGCAGGGGAGATTTAATGCTTCTTGTAAATGGCATGCCTGTTTTCCATATCGAACTAAAAAAGAGCGGAATACCCATAGGCCAGGCCACAAATCAAATTGAACATTATGCAAAAAACGGCATTTTCACAGGACTTTTTTCGTTAGTGCAGATTTTTGTAGCCATGACTCCCGATGATATGGTCTACTTTTCCAACCCTGGTCCCGAAGGCAAATTCAACCCTGACTTCTACTTTAATTGGGCAGACTTTAATAATGAACCAATGCGGTACTGGAAAGACATAGCTTCGCACCTTTTTTCTATTCCTATGGCACACCAGTTAATTGGTTTTTACACTGTTGCAGACACAGCAGACGGAGTTTTAAAAGTTATGCGTAGTTACCAATTCTACGCTGCCCATACCATTACCGATAGAGTTGCCAAAATCAAGTGGGGCGGCAATAACCTTTTGGGTGGTTACATATGGCACACAACTGGTTCAGGTAAAACTATGACTAGCTTTAAGTCTGCACAGCTTATTGCCAATTCTAAAGATGCCGACAAAGTAGTTTTTCTTATGGATAGAATTGAACTAGGTATACAATCGTTGAAAGAATACCGTGCTTTTGCAGAGGAAAATGAGTCTGTGCAAGGTACAGAGAATTCCGGAATTTTAGTAAACAAGCTGAAAAGCAATGATTCTGCAGATACATTAATCGTTACCTCTATCCAAAAAATGAGCCAAATTAAAGACGAGTACGATGGCAAGAACGCAAAGGATATCGAAATTATTAGTAAAAAGCGAATTGTCATTATAGTTGACGAGGCACACCGCTCAACATTCGGCGATATGCTGTTGACGATTAAAGATACATTCCCGCATGCTGTTCTCTTTGGATTTACAGGAACGCCGATACATGATGAGAACCGTAAGAAAGATAATACTACATCCGACATTTTTGGCGATGAACTCCACCGTTATAGTATCGCTGATGGCATAAGGGATAAAAACGTACTTGGCTTTGATCCATATAAGGTTATGACATTTAAAGATAAAGATGTGCGTACTGCCGTGGCATTGGATAAAGCAAAGGCTATTGGTAACTCAACCGAAGAAAGAATTAAGGATGTATTTGCTGACCTAAAAAAGAAGAAAATTTATGATAAGTATATGACTGAACTCTTAATGGCTGGCAGCTATAACACAAATAACGAGTATATTAAAGGCATTGAGGATTTCCTGCCAAATAGTCAGTATGGCGAAACTCATAGAGAGATGGTAGTAAAAGACCTTCTTGATAACTGGTTGACACTTAGCCAAAATAGTAAGTTTCATGCCATTTTGGCCACTCACAGTATTTCTCAGGCAATTGAGTATTACAAACTTATAAAGGCGAAAAATCCCGACCTTAAAATCTCAGCTCTATTTGACCCATATGTAGACTTTGATGATAGCCAGGATGCATGGACGAGCAGTTCGTATAACGAACGTACAGCCCCAGACAGTTCAAAGATCAAGGAAGATGGGCTTGTTGAGATTATAACCGACTACAATTTGAGATTTAACCAAACATTTGACATAGCAGGTCATGCCAGATTTAAAAAAGACATAGCCGCAAGGCTATCACATAAAGATGCTTATAAAATGATTGACCGCACACCCGAAAAACAGCTTGACTTATTGATTGTTGTGGACCAAATGCTTACAGGCTTCGATTCGAAATGGGTAAACACTCTCTACATGGATAAGGTAATGCGTTTTGCTGATATTATACAGGCATTTTCGCGGACAAACAGATTGTTTGGCCCAGATAAACCGTTTGGCACAATTCGTTATTACCGTAGGCCACATACGATGGAGCGGAATATTGCCGATGCCGTTAAGCTGTATTCCGGTGATAAGCCTTTTGACTTATTTGTAAGCAAGCTTGAAGCCAACATCAAAATGATGAACATGAGATATGATGAAATAAGCATGGTGTTTGCAGGTGCCAGTGTGCCCAACTTTAGTAAATTACCTGATGACAAAGAGTCTCGGGGCAAATTTGCTAAACTGTTTAAGGAATTGACTGCATATTTGGAAGCAGCAACCTTACAGGGGTTTAAGTGGGAACAGTCAAAACATGAGACGGAATTTGACGAACAGATATACCTAATCTTAGCGTTAAGGTATAAGGAACTGTTTAGCGAAGAAGGCCGTAGCCACTGGGATAATGATGTTCCATATGACTTGGACGGCTACCTTACCGAGATAGACACAGGTATGATTGACAACAATTACATGAACTCTCGTTTCGAAAAGTATCTAAAAGCACTTGGCTCGCCTAACAAAAAATTGAAAGAAGAAGCTTTAAACGACTTGCACAATACATTTGCTACACTAACACAAGAGGAGCAACGTTATGCAAGTATATTCCTACGTGATGTTCAGCGTGGCGATGCAGTTATAAAGGATGGTAAGACCCTCCACGACTATATTATTGAGTATCAAATTGGTGCAAAAAGTGCACAAATAGAGAATATAGCTGTGGTTTTTGGCCTAGATAAAAATTTATTACTTGAGCTGACTAAATTTCGGCTAACAGAAGCTAGCATTAATGAGTTTGGGCGTTTCGACAAACTAATTTCCTCTGTTGACCGGGCAAAAGCAAAAGCGTATTTTGAAAAAGTTGAAGGGGTAATGGTTTCATCCTTTGCTACAAGTAGCAAAGTCTCGAAATTACTAAGAGAATTTCTGCTAAGGGGTGAATGTGACATATAATGGGGATTAACCTCAAGGCAGACCAAGGCGAAGCCTTGAGATGTTTTGGAGTTATATAAACGCCCTGCATCGGCATCGCGAAGCGAAGGAAGTGCAGGTAAGCGATAACACTAATAGTCATTTACCTTGAAAACGCCTACGTATAACGCAGGAAATTTTTCGCGAGGCAAGGAGCTGAAAGCTGCAGCGTACGAGGAGTGCGCAAGGTTTTTAGCGACGTAGCATTGCAGAGAATTCCCTGCGTTCTGCGTTTTCGGGTTAAATGACTATATCCAGTAAATAAAAAAGTCGAGATTGGCTTAGCCTCTCTCGACTTTTTTAGGACCTAATCAGACAGCATTGAACAGATAATTAATGCTTTATGCACGAGGATTGACAAGCGTCAACTCAAGCGTTTGCCCATAAGCAGTGACGGTAAGGTAAATCCGCTGCCATGGAGCATTAAAGTTAACATCAAAGCCATTTTGCGCAGATACACCCACAGTGTTTATCCGGCGCAGATGCACCATTGCATCGTTGCCATCTTGGTCAACAGCG
>Ga0123355_10001525_pt1 | contig 32336 bp, 15 predicted proteins | sample TergutEmb28metaG_3_FD_89872 | JGI IMG/M metagenome (GOLD analysis project Ga0123355, IMG submission 89872) | Embiratermes neotenicus P1 segment gut microbial communities from Petit-Saut dam, French Guiana - Emb289 P1 | ecosystem: Host-associated > Arthropoda: Insects > Digestive system > Gut ...
AGTAGTAGTAGTAGTAGTAGTAGTAGTAGTAGTAGTAGTAGTATGCCCTTAATTTGAGGACAACCGCTTCGTGGGTAGTGCACTATAATGGTGCGAAGGCCACACCCAGCCATGCATCATGACGTAAGCATCATGTGGTATGTAGACATGACAGCTTCACACGGCGCTTTATTAGAGAATCGTTTAAAACTCGAGCCTTTTCTTTTTCTTTCTTTCTTCTCCTCGTCCAAAATGGACTGGCCAAAGAGTTAGTCCTGCTTTAATACTGAGTAACAAGAAGTCCTTTTTGGGCGCGGTCGCAAAGTTTCGAAGCGCGACCATCAGCTTCGTCATGTCTGTCCGTCTGCATGGAACAAATCGGCTCCCACTGGACGGGGTTTCTTGCTATTTTGTATTTGAATTTTTTTTTCGAAAATCTATCGGGAAAACTCAGGTTTCATTTAGTTGGACATGAAAACGGGTACTCCACATGAAGACCAATATACATTTTTGATCATATCTCGCTCGGTTCTTCTTATAATTAAGAATGGGGCTTATAGCCAACCGATCACCCCAATCCAGAGTCGATGTTAAGAATAATGGATCTGCACTTCCACTACCCTGCATGCTTTCGTAGCATGTACGTAGGCTACTTTATACACGCGCGCGCATGTATCGCCATGGTGCTTCATATTTTGCGGTAGTGCGTACACATTCAATGTAGTGTGTTCTCTGTTGTGCATTTTATTGTATCGGTTTTATTCGTTGCAAGTGTACATGGCTTTTCGAAGTTTCGAAGACGAAAAATGGCGGAAATGGTATCGAGAAACAACTATCTGGCTCCGTGAATGGACCGGTGGTCCACTGATGAAACTAAGCATTGTGGTACAGAATGCCGGTATGGTATTATTGTTTCTGGTTGTTACTATGTGCAACATGTATGCAGTAAAGGTAAGGGCAAAGTTCACCCTAGACCAGGCCTCGAAGGTTCAGAGGCAGAGTAGAGGTATATATCTACTCTTTCTTTAACCTCGGCGCTATATGGGGGTGGGTGGTCATGGCTACACCACGGCCGCTTTACCCCCGGGAAAGACCCGGTACCCATTGTATAGGAGGCTGGGTGGGCCCCAGTGCCGGTCTGGACAGGTGCTGAAAATTTCGCCCGCAACCGGGATTCGATCCCCGGACCGTCCAGCCCGTAGCGAGTCGCTGTACCGACTGAGCTACCCCGGCCATCGTGTATGCAGTTTCGAGTACAATTTATATTGCCAGTGCCTTTCGCGACGAATTAATTTTCGACGTGTATTGTAAGGTATCAAAAGATGAGAAATACCGAAGGCAGAAACCTGAAGATGCGAAGAAAGCTGGTGAAGCAGCACGAAACGACGACGTTGGTTTAGCGTCTCATATACACTGTTTCTAAAGTTGTCCTAGAAAAACATTTGGACGTTTTGTGGTAGAAAATAGTACCGTGACTGGCTGGGTTAGAAATACTCCTGCAGGAATCGAAGAGGAAGTAGTTAGCCCGTTTTTTGCGACTGGAACTATGCGCGTTTGGAAAAACCATCGCTCTGAAGGCTGTAACGTTTCCTGTTGCTGGATTAAATAATGTTTCTCATATATTCAGTAAAGATTAAAAAAAATGGCAGGCAAAACTGTAGGTATGCTACGGGGTCATGAAACGACACCGACAATGGAGTCTGCGACAGCCACAAGCTACATCCACATCCAAGGCAACAGGTTTAAATGAGGAAAGGATAAATTCTTCACTGCGCTTCGGAGATTTGTACAAAATTATAACCTTGATGCTACGTAGAATAAACAACATAGATGAAACTGGTTTAAAAAAAAAAGTACGGAAGAAAACCGTTACTATCCCGCCTCTGTAAGCGATGAGTGATTACAGGCGCTAGGACGGAAAAATCGATGTGCCTGAATGTCCCTGGCCCGCCATGTCGCTCCCCTTCGCCGTCACGTACGAAGCCTGATCCTTCGTCTGACGACAGAGAGAGAGATAGAGTGATCGCATTGGTAGCCCCTGTGTTTCGGACTGATCCGCACAACAAAAGAGACGTTTGGTTTGCCTGCGGGCCCAGGGATGACTTAATGGGACCCAACATGATGACGTGACTTTCTGGGCGGATGTTCGCGACATTAATAGCTTAGGCAGTAAAGTCACTATTTGCGTTCTGGACGATTGGCCTTCTGTATCCGGTAGGGGCCGGGGTAGCTTAATGTATTGATCAGGTTCTGGGCTGGTTAGTTTGGGTTCAATTCCCATTCGGAGCCAAGGTAGCACTTTCAGTATGTTGAGTAGGCTACGGATTGGACAGCCGGAGAACAGAGATCTGATTTGTGACGGGAGGCCATTCCGACATCGTGTTCAGTGAGTATCTGGAGGGAATGTGACCATTCACTTCCACTCCCCGTGCGTTGCGTTTTCATGTCTATTCGATATGAAGCTGGTCGGACCACAGAGGCGATTTGGTCACTGGAGACTAGAGGAAGCTTTGATTGCGCCGGAAATCGACCCTTCATTAATCACTGTACTAACCGCTGTCCTTCCTGCCATGTGAGAGTGAAAATATAATTGTGTTTAGGAATTTTGAGTGTTTAACCGAGTCATTGCTCTTACACAATTCACGTAACGGTCTTCACCGTGCAAGGTTTGTGTAGCAGTAATGCTCCAGACTTGTACCGGCGGTCCTGGACTTTCGGACGCTTGACTTTCATGCGTTATAAATTCTCACTCCTAATTCGTCTTCCGTACGCCGAATTCGGACTTAAGTACACAGCTGACGAACAAACATTTCGAGCCCTCGCACAGTGGCGCTATAAAATTGAGTCCCGAACTGTATATTGTGTCTACTAAATGGTGGAAAAAGTACGCGAGAATTTGTGGTAAGAAATAATTTTAGAAATTTTATTTGCGTTTATATTTTGTAACCCAACCGACAATTTTGATGGTGAGGACGATAGGGTTTTCATGGTGACTGATTTTGGTGAGGCCATGTCTGTTGTTGTTGTTGGCAGCCCTGGTCACTTAACCTGGGAACGCAGTCTGGTGGAAGAAAGTTGAGCTACATCATAGTGGTGGCGATACGTACCCTGCGTGTTGATTGATATGGACGTTGTACCGTGAAGTAACGTATAAAAATGTTTTAAACAGCGTGTCTTAGTTTACCAATGGCGTATGAAGTATGAGTTTCATTGGGCATCCCGTATGTAGCCATCAGAAGCGTGGAGGATATTCGCTCGTGTGGTGGCGGGAACGTTTAACAATTACCTTTGGTTGAATTTATGCATGAATGTACCGCAATGGTTGGCACAACTGTTTGTTGGTTGCCCATAATTAGGGATATTTATGTACTTTTGAGCAATGGGAACGGAATGCCCCTTGTAATTTGTAAGTCTATTGCTGGACTTTCATATACGTTTTCACGAATTATGTACGAAAGTAAGGGACTGCCTGTATTTGGATGATGTCTCTTTCGGCCTTAGCAGGTTTTCGTGTGTTTTGCCATTCCCGCCAGACAGATGGTAGGGTGGTACTTTCATTAACATCCCTTCGATATTTTTTCAGCTTTGTCAGGCATGCAGCCATTCAACTTTCTCTAGTCTGAGGCACTTACATCATTGTAAAACAAACCACGCAATAAATGCAGAATGTGTATTCGTCACAGAATGAAATGTCATATTTTGTAAGCAGAGCAGAAACACATAAACTTTTAAAATCGGGCCCAGAACATTTTAGTGCATTTGTAAACATTTACTGTATTATAAAATGAAAAGTGTATCTTTCAGACGGTGTAACCAGCCAAATGCTGCTGACTGATGAAACTTTAAAGACTGAGGATGTGATCTGTAGCTTGGCTAGAGTTGTTGCACACCTCCAGGGGTGGTGATACATACATGTGTGCAATGTTAGAATGATGAATAGTATTGGAGACTGAAAAAAGAAGCTCATACCTGCTCCCTTGCCATTTTATGCACCACATATTTACTCTGAGTCACCCTGAATTGAAGACTGCAGTGACAAGCCTACATCTAATTGCCAGAACTATGGTGTATAGTTTATTTGCAAAGTAGCCAGTATATTCTCTTCAACCGATATATGTAAGAGGTGTGGCCCTTTTAAATTTGAACATTCGAACCTTTGTGAGGATTATATTGCATACGTTGAACTGCAGAAATTACTAAACCAGTAATGAAACATCAGAGTAAGTAGATTAATTTTTCTTGAATTTGTATGCATGCATTCAAATTCAGTGGAAAGTGCAGCTATTAAAGTAGTGAACAGAATGTGACAGTTTTAGTTCTTGCAGTTTATTATAGTTTAGGATATTATGATTTTCAGGTTGTGGTGATTTGCCAGATGCAGCAGATGAAAACAAGAGCTGTGATGGATATGACAGCGTGAGGGAGCAGTGTTTATTTCTCTTGAAAGAGCTCGTGTCACAGGCTGATGAGGTAGCACAGCAGAGACAGAACTGTCCACAGCAGATGGAGGGGGGTTCTGTGTGGTGTAGACTGCCAGTCACCAAGGTGTCTGAAGCCTTGAAATTTTGCAGAAGTAGTACCAACAGTGCCTTGGCTGAGAACAAGCAGTCTAGCACAAAGCAATACTTAGCATGTGACAGCCATCACTCATCTGCAGATGAACCTGATTTAATCCAAGACCCAACAAATGAAAGCAGATTGAAAGAAATGGGTGCTTCCTCCAGCGTTCTACCATTGTACCCCTCTCCTCCAGATAGCTTTGCTGAAGAATCCACTCCACCACCCGTGTTCCAAGGTCACAAGACCATGACTGTTGATCCGTCACTGCCAAGTACTCCTGATGATAGTTCGGAAGACTCACCTTTGGGGGAAGATTCTGTCCTCCTGTTTACACCCACTTGCATGAAAGTTCCAGGTTCCCTTTCTGTTGCATCTGTAACCTCTCCTTCAGATACTGTCTTAGAACCTCTCTGCATGTCTCCTTGTTCTAAAACTCCTTGTTCAAGTTATTTGTCTCTGAAAGGCAACAAACAGAAGCCACAACATCCATCCACCATTACATTACCTACACCACAGAGATTCCTGTTCCAATTGGAGCCTGTTCACCTGATTAAAATGTCGGATGGACAAAAGCTGTTTGCATGTGACATATGCTCTGGAGTGTACCAGCGTTCCTTCAGCCTAAAAAGACACTTCCTTCGAACTCATATCAATCATTGGTATCTCACTGAGCGTGATATCTCTAATTGTTGTATCATTGTCAGTGAAAGATTTGCCAAAGAAAACCCATCAGGTTCATCTGTTGAGAGGAAAAATGTTGCAGTGGGCACAGACATAGATGAAACACCGGGATCTCCTGACAGTGTCACAAAGAACTTGAACAGTGAGAAATGCTCAACAGTAAATTCCATAGTAGAAAATGATGTGATTTTTCCTAATTTATACTGCTGTCATTCATGTAGTGTTTGTTTTGATTCTAAGGAAGAACTAAGATGTCACTTATCCACATATAAGCATGCTGCAGCAACAAGCAAGGAAAAAACAGCAACCAAGCCTATAAGTTGTAGTCAGAAAGCACGCAGCAAGTCACTTCCAAATCTCAAGAAAGGGAGTAAAGTGAGGGACAGGTCAAAGTCTGCCAGCAGCCAGGAGCTGTCATCTTTGGCGCAAGTTCCTAATGCACATGGGCAGTCGATTTGTGAATCAGCCATCTTATCACCAGGCCATATCTCAAAACAAATAATGCTCAGTCAGATGTCGTCATTTGTTGTACCTGACCATTCACTGGTAAATTTTGATTTGCCAAAATCAACAGCTAGCCTTTCATCAAAGTCTTTTGTATCTGGCCATTCTTCAAAGCATCTACCATCCAGTCATATTTCAAAGTGTGATCATTCATCAGAATCTTCAAATCGTGACTGTTCTGTAAAACACATACCATCAAACCATTTATTGAAACCTCTATCTTCAGGACATTTACCAAAACCCTCTTCACCTGGCGATTCTTCTAAGTCCTCTTCATATGGCCACTCATCAAAGTTCTCCTCCTGCAATTCAACAAATCCTTCATCAGGTCGTTCACTAAAGCAGGCACTGCCAAGCCATTCCTTAAGCCTTGCCAGGCCTGAATTTATTTCTTCTGGTATCACAAAGCTTACAGTCCCTGACCAGTTGTCAGGACCTGTGATATCTAAGCAATCTTCTGCAAACATTGGCCATTTTTCAAAGTCTTTATCAAATGAAAAATTACCGAAATCTTCAGAGCGAGGTCAAGTTCTGTGTCTGTACTGTGACAAGTCATTCTCCACTCCAACCCTGCATAAGCGTCATGTGTCCCGGACTCATCCTCACGCACAGCTGTCTTTACAGAACAAGACCCCCCCTCATAAATGTGCTTACTGCATTAAACCTGGTGGCACATTTAGAGAGTTGCCTCTGCTTGTTCAACACTTACTTGCTACCCACCCAGACCTATACCATGTTTGTACTACATGTGAACTCAGGTTTGACTCTAAGCAAGCCTTGGACCATCATCAAACCTTAGTTCATCACGGTGACTGCCGGTGGAATTCAGTATGCACGGCCAGGCCTCTGCCACCCTTATCACAGACACTGACATCAGATGTAAACATTGCAGGAAAATCATCCCAGTCTGCTCCTGAGTTAGGGGATGAAAGCAAGGGGCTGACATCTAGTGAAGGGGGTGTAGATTTGCTTGGGTCAGGTGGAGAGTTCCTGTACACTTGCAGTGTCTGTCATCAAGTATTCAATGACTATGTTGCAATGTGTCGTCATCACCGACAGGTGCACAAGGGAAAGCGAAGTCTAAATTCTGCAGTGCAGGGTGCTGGGAGTCCTGCTTCAGTGTTAGACAACAGGAGTCAGAGTCCCTGTGTGGTACCTGAGAAAGGGTCAAAGGACCAGGTTCAAGATAAAAAGGATCCTGAGTGTAATGTTGATGAACAAGGGGCAACATCAGATGTTATGAGCACAAAACCTGTAAATTCTAAAATATGTAGGGCATCTGAGAGTGAGGTTGAAATAAATGCCAGTAAGCTGTCATGTGAAAGACAGGGCCTTGAGACGAAGGACTTTGTATCAGAAACAGTAGGAGAAATTCATCACACCACTGACCTAAACAAGACAGAACCAAAGGATGAAGTCACTAATGTTGCCAAGGGCAGGTCTGAAGAGGATGTTGATTTCACTGCCTTTCCCTCTAATGATGCTGGTGAAGGAATGGCCAATTCCCCTGGAATTCCTCATTGTACTGCTCAGTTTCCCTTGTTTGGTAGCAACACAGATCATGTAGATGTGCTCTCAAGTTGTGCAGATAAATGTGTTTCACGTTGTTTGGATGTTAGTAGCACTGTTTCATGTACTGCAGACAAAATTGGCACTTGCGCAAACAGGTCTGAATTCACAGTTCAGACTGCAGAGTGTAGTGATGAAGTTTCTGCATATGAAGGTAGTGATTTTGCTCAGAAAAGTGGTTCAAATCCTGAAGTGTTTGGGACTCTTGATGTTAAAACTACAGGTGACCATGTTTTGAATAAACAGAAATACAGCTGTGTTTTAAAACCCCCCTTAAAGTCTGTGTTTGAGGATATTTCAGACCAATCAGAGGACAGTGTTGATCTAAATAAGTCTGAGACTTCAATGTGTGTAGAGCCAAGTTCAACAATTTCTTTGGTTGACACTGCAGACCATGTGAAGACAGTGGCAGTGAATAAATGTGTGGACTTGAATTTAGTATTAAACCACAGCTTAGGATCTGAGAATTCAGCAGCAGGTAAAACTTCTGTCTGTATTGTGGACAGTTCTGAAGCCCCAACAGCTGGTACGTTATGGCCTTTTAAAACTTGTTCAGAGTCTTCACTGGCAGACACCTCAGTTTCTTCACTTAGAGCAAGTCCTGTGTCTACATTTACAATTTCAGATCTTGCAGAAGCCAAGCCTAATTGTTTGATGCCTGGAATTTCAGACCCTTTAGAAGCATGTTCTGATACATTACAGCCACAGACTCCAGTCTCTGTGGATGAAAAAACTGAAATGTTAACTGATGTTATTTCAGACTCTGAAGATAATACAAAATTTGTAACTGTGGTACCTGAGGCCTCAGAATATGCGACAGAAAGTTGTCAGTATTCCATGGAGGAAAGTTTTCATAGTTTGGTGGCTGAAACCATAGATTCAGTGGCAGAAATTCATAATAAATTTCCTTTTACTGAAACTTCAGACCATGTATTAGAAAACTCCATATTACCAGGTGAAACGTCTGAATTATCTTCAGACTGTAGAGAAATCAGCTGTAATTCTCCATTAGATGAAACTCAAAATATTTTGGAAGAATGTTCTGATGCAGTATTAAAAAAGGCGTCGGATTCTTTGGACGACAACAGTGATTCTTCATTAGGTGAAATTTCAGATCATGCAGCACCTGTGATATGTGATCCAAATGATTCTGTGAAGCCTTCATTGGCTGTAATTTTAAATCCTGTGGAGTCTTTGGGTGAAACTTCATTAACTGAGACATTAGAAACTTTGGAACAAGGTGCTTCTTTCCCATTAAGTGAACGTTCAGACTTCACAGTAGGAAGTGATAAAGAGTCTTCAAACCCTACTGAAGAATGTGATAAATCTATGTTACCTGACAGTTTACACTCCACTGAGTGGCCCTCCAAGATTTCGTTGGTTGACACGTCAGATTCCATGGAAGAAGAAAGTTCTGAACTTTCACTACCTGAAACAGCAGGTGCCATAAGGAGTGATGATCCTTCATTAACTGAAATTTCAGATTCTCTGCTGTCATGTTCTGAACAAAAGTTTTCTGAAAAAAGAAACACAGATGAGAGCACTGTATTATCATTAGATGATGTTGCAGATGACATGGAAAGCAACTCTGAGCCTTCGTTAGGTGAAACTTCAAATTTCACACAAGAAGGTACAGGTTCAGTGCAGATGGTTTCAGACAAACCTCACTCATCTGCAGAGAGTTTTAAAGTTTCATTAACTGAGAGTATTGATTCGCTGGAGGGAAATTTGAAAACTGAATTGAATGAAACATCTTATTCTTTGGAAGAAGACTTTCAGTCTCCCTCAATTGAAAGTTCTGAAGAAATCGTGGAACCCTTATTGATAGAAACTTCTGTGGAGCAAAATTACTTTCATGCTGAGAAAGGGAGTTTAGATTCTATGGAAGAGGATTCAGAACGTGCATCAGCTGAAACTACAGATCTTATGGAGGAAATACCAAAATCTTCATCACTAGAAATTGTAGATCTCATGGAGGAGAATTCAAAATCAGGAAAGGAAATTTCAGATTCTCTGGAGGAAAATTCAAAATCTGCATTACCAGAGAGTTCAGGTTCTGTAGAGGTTCCAGAGTCTTTGGATTCAGTGGATGAAGAATCGAAATCTGTATCTATGGAGAGTTTCGATTCAGTGAAAGAGAATTGTAAATGTGAATTGACAGGAAGTTCAGGTTTGTTAGAGAAAGATTCAGAATCTCTACTTACAGATAATTTAGATTCTTTGAAAGAAGATCTCAAACTTGTGTCAACAGAGGTGTCTGATTCATTAGAAGAAAATTACAAAGCTGCGTTGACAGAAGTTTGTGAATCAGTGAGAGAAAGTCCACAGTCTTTATTGCCACCAAGCATGTGTTCCATAGAGACAGGCTCGAAACTTCTATCACATGTAAGAGAAACAGATTCTGTTGCCCTACCAGAAACTCGAGTTGGTGTTCAAACAAAATCAAAGTCTGCATTATCTGTGACACGAGGTGAAGGTGAAGGTGTTTCAAGCCGCACACTTCGAAGTAGCTCGGCACTATTAACAAAGACCTTTGACCCTACAGAAGAAAATGATACTATACCTCTCAATCAGCGTTTGCTGCTAAACAAGAGTGAAGCTGTGATAAATGATCAAGCTGCAGGAAGTGGACGCTTGTTGCGGAAGAGCACAGTAGTTTCAGCAGCAAAACCTGTAGAAGTTGCATTGAACTTAAATGACCAAACCAAGGGTGATGGTAACCGAGCCATAAGGCGCAGTGCTGTACATAAAAATGATGAGTCATCAGTTGATCAAGAAGTGACTGGTGATGCAGAATCTGGAGTACCAAAATCCCGACCAAAGGCCGGTACGGCTGCAGTGCGTCGCACTCGCCTACGTAAATTTAGTCGGCGAGTGAAGGGAGATCTGGTACAGGAAGAAAAGCACTTAGACCCAGAGACACTCTTTTATTGCCAAATTGCGGGAAACATTCAGGAGAACCTGCTGCACCACTTGGACGGGAAGCTGGAGCATGAAGTGGCAGAAAAATCACAAGATTTAAGTAATACATTCATCTCACAACCCCTCACATCTGTCACTACAAGTCATGAAGAGAAACATAGTCATCGCCATCATCATAGGACACCGTGGGAGAAATTTAACTTTCCAAAAAAGTATGATGGCCGTTGTAGGGAGGGAACAGTATGCCTTGCTTCATATATTAAGGACATGTCCCACCTAGACATCTCTACACAGCTTACAATGCAGCAGAACTTAAAGCGTCTCAGCGCAGCTCCTGCTGTCAGCCGGAGTTCAGTGGATATATCAGCTGAAATTTCAAAGGATGATATAATCGGCTTCTCTAGGGGGCTGTGCCTTAGTGCTAAAGTGTGTGCAGATAGGAGGAGGTCTTTACGGTCTGCAGCAAATCGTGGACGAGATGTACTGCCGGCAGCTCCAGGAGGTGCTGCGTCTACCTTCACTGCTAGGTATAAAATTTACAGATTTATTTTATCTTCCACACACAATGAAATAGATCAAAACTGCAGCATATTCTGAGTCATCACACTGTAAGAAGTACTCAGAAATGTTAATAGTTTTCTGCCTTCACTCACGTTTTCTTTCTGTCTTGTCATACTGTACTTGTATGTTGGAAGGTCATTTTCTGATGCTTTAATAGGCTGAGTAACATAGAAGTAGTATCCTGTTTACATATTGACTTCCTTTTCTGTGTTGTCATAACAGGAAATAACATAATGCAACACAGGATAAAATCTATGTTTCTCAGATCAAGTATTCTCCCCAGCAGTTCATTTTCATGCATTTTCAGTTTCTTTAGTTCAGTAACCACCTCAGTGAATTGTTACCTCGGTTTTCATTGTACACTTTGATATTCCATTTTCCTCACCACCTTCTTTTTCCCCTGAATTTTGTTCTTTAATGGATAGTGTCTCATGTGCATGTTCCAACCCCAAAATAGAATTACTGTACCATTGCCAGGGATCCAGGAGGCAGATAGGTCAATATAATATCACTGAATGCATTAAAAAAAATCTCCATTTATAAAGACTTAGAAGTGATAATTGGTAAGCACCTTTCGTGATTAAGATTGTGGATTTGCATGGCTTTGAAGGTTTGGTAGATAGGTAACTCTGTACCAAAAAGTGCATTGTCACATCCCAGAAAACAGTAATCTTCAAATAATGTTTCATTTTTCTGAACTGGAGCGTGATATGTTTGCAGCACATCTCTGAAACGTTGGTCCTCAGCTGATGATGTGCGAGCAGCCGAGTCTGTGGTGGAGCTGAGTGGAGAGTGGGTACGACCTCGGAGCTACGTCTGTGCAGCATGTGGGGTTATGTTCACTGATCTATGGGATTTGGAGGACCATAAATACAGCCAGCACCCAAATGTGTGGTGCACGCATTATGAGTTTGAGCAGGCGGATCTTGAGCAGGCTCTTGATACCAGGTGCCATATCACTGCAATGTGACTGTTATTGAAGCTCATGAAATAAGCATTTTGGTATTTAGGACTTAAGTTTTGACCAGTGGGAATGAAATTTCCTGCTTCCACTACCTACTTGCAGTTGAGTTGATTGGGCTAAAGCATGAAAGTTTCTGGTGTGTGGAGGAGGTGTCTCATTCAGATTGTGGGTGGCATTTCATCTGTCCTGACTTATGGTTTTTGTTAGTCGCTCCATGCAGATGCCAGGACATTAACTTAAATTAGACCATGTCCATTCCTTGACAGCCTTTCCCATGTTATAGCCCCACTACCCCAACCCACTGAAAACGTACCCTCTTACAGATACCATCCTGGGTAGCCATGGAAGGTGGTCAGTGGTGCAAGTAATTCAGTATGAGAGTCAAGATAACACAAATGATTGTGTTTTAGCAAAAGAGCCATCCAATATGAACAACATTTACTTACTAACACACAAGAAAATTACTTTCCCATCATATGTCCAATATTCCTTATGTGGTCTACAGCTCCATGCTTTTTAACAAATATCAAATGAATCCAGAAACTTGAATTCTGTTGTAGTTAGCTTTAATAATGTAAATTAATATTCCAGTTCTTACCACAAAACAAAAGAGAAGGACTCTTATGTAAGCTATTGTAACCAAACCAAATTGGGAAGTGCAGGTTTGAAACATAATTTGGAGATGATGTAGGGCGAGTAACAAACATAGAATGATGGTCCAGGTTACAAGCAGAAGGGATCACAGGAACAGTAAGGAGTAAAAGAACTGGCTCATGCACACTTGGCATAGGATGATAAGTGGTGCATCACATCAATTCATTGTTCACTAGTTATTGTACTGACAGATGAGTATTGTCATTAGTGTAGATAAGGTGTAAAGATGAAAGTTTTCTCTGTCTTATGCTTCCATGAAGGTATGTATGGGCATGGAAGTAACACTGCACTTGTTCTTAACCTTCTCTACTTTGTTTTGTTTTTGTTTGGTCATCTTCACACTCTACTGTATGACCAGCACATGCTGGTTAGAAGGTATTGGAACCATCCTGTACCTGAAGACAAAGAAATTCATCCTTACCCTTGCCAGGAATTGCACTCCAGCTGTCATTGTCATAGGGGATAGTACTGAATGGATCTTATAGAAGGTCTGATGTGGACTGCACTGGGTGAGGCGTAATTCCACTGGCAGGCTTTAGTGAAATTGGTAATGAACCTTTGAGTTTCGTGAGGGTGTGGGGACCTTTTTGACCAGCTGTAGGACTATGAACTTGTCAAGAAAACCTCGTATTATTGAATAAGTGGGATGGAAAACAGTTTCATATGAGTTTTTTTAAAATTTGTGGTTTATTTAACAATGCTGGCAGAAGCTTGTACTATTTAGCAATGAGAGGTAGAATGATAATGAACTGGAAAGGATGTGGAAGTAATCATAGCCTAAATAGAGATAATATCCCAGCACCTGCATGGAGGGACTGGGGAAAACTTATCAAGTTGCCATAAATGTAAAATTCTGGTTATAGAGTTATGTGAGATCTTCTAGTTTGGTTCTGCTCTGTTTCCCGTGAACTTTTCCTCCTCCTCTTGGCCATGTGCTAGCCATCAGATCTCCACCTAGGGCTGCATAAAATTAGGTTGTGGTAGTGAATACTATTCAGCCAGTTTATTGTTATGTACTGTTTTGAAAACAAGAACTGTTATTGTATATGGTCTTTTTCTGTCTACAGCAAGTCCCAGTTTGTTGGCATGTCATCAAAGGACTTCTGCCGTCGATTTCTTTTGGTTCGTGAAACCATGGAAGCTGTGCCACTGCAAACACTGAGCTCGGAAGTAAATTGTACCAAGTGTGAGAGAGTGTTCAGCATGCTACCTGAACTACACAGGTAAAACTAACGTTAGTAAGCAGTGTGATTGCCAGATTGTTATTGAAAATGCCATTTTGAAGTGGTATGGAGGATAGAAGTAAAATTAAACAAAGCTGCTACACAGACTTTTATTGTAATCACTTGACTCCAGAAATGCCTGGTGTAATCTGCAAAAGGCTGTAATTTTTTTCATGCATATCTATCTCTTGAGTTTTCCTTCACATTTAACGAAATAGAATTTAACAGTCTGTTGGTGAATTGGTTAAGCTCGAAAAAAATTTGTTTATACATTTACGTAATAAACTGATGCCTATGAATTGCTTGCATTATCTACATTGCAGTTAAAAGATTCATGTTACATAATTTTACAGATACTTGGCACCCTGGATCACTATTTTCACAACTGCACACTATTTATATGTTCGGTTCCTACAGTATTTACAGTTCAGGTGACTGTATTTGACAAGTTTACTGTGGTGTCGTACAAGTATTCACTGAACGAATGGACCACACAGTCTAGCTTCATACCCATTATACATTTAACTCGTGGCATATCTCATTTCACTGTGTGCTATAATCCTACATAGTTATTTTCTACTTGTATGGCAAGCACAAAACAAATACATAAGTTAGGTTGTGATTGCTGTTTCAAGTTACTTTGGACCCAGGAAATTTAGTGGGGTTGAGAGCTATGTGTTGCCATTTTTTCCCCTCCAGGATCCCTCTTAGAGTGCCCCAGGACTACTCCAAGGTACCCTACCAGTAACTGTTCTGTAGCTATAGACCCCACTCCCAGTCAGTTCATTTCATGTCTGGAGTATGTCACTGAGTTTCTGTAGGCATGTGTTTATATTATCTTCACATTAGACCCCAGGGCAGGTGATGAGAAAGTAGAAAAGTCAGCAGAGCCAGGAGACAGATTGCATCATAAAAATTTGTTACAAAATAGATTTCAGGGGCCCAGAAAGGGGTAAGGGAGGAGGTAGGGAACATGCTGACTAACCAAACTTTAGTGTCACTTAGGCAGAGGTGCAGACTACCTGTGGGAGTATGTCCAACTGGGCTGTACAAGAATGTCCCATAAGTGGGACATTTTTGCCATGGCTTAAACTGCCCTTCAGCATTTTAAGCAACACAGTTCACATCATCTAACCTGGTATTCATCCCCAAAGGGTTGAGCAGAGTAATGAAGAAAGTTATTTTCATGGCACACCAATTGGACTTTGTCTGTTACCTGATTAAAATACAGGATTTTGGAAACCGTGTTTTGGAAATGGGCTGTGCTTGTTCCGAAGTGAAAAAGGGAAACCTGTTCATTTAGGCATGTTAGATAATCTTCATTATTGAGCATGTTGATACAAAATCAGCCAAGTGTGGTGAATGTTTCAAAGCTGGTGTTTCTGTTTTGGCCTAAAAGTGATTTATCAGAAAACACTGTGGTTAACCTTTCTGTCATTTAACATTGTTTCTTATATAACACACTTGCCAGCCATAGGTCATCATGATGATACAATTGTCTTTTAGACATGTCTTGGAATGTGGTGGAGACACAACGTGGATGTTGCTTCCAAGTCCTAATTCAAGTGGACGTCGTACCAGGAAGTGGCGTCCTTTTGGCAGCAGGCGACGACGACAGCAAGGAAGCCATCGCCGTGGAATGAAGCGTAACATTCCCACCACACCAGTGAAGCAGTACTTCCGTGCCCGACATCGCTCTGTAGCAGGTGACAGTACGTGTAATAACATTGCAGTAAAACTGCTGCCATTTTTTGTAACTCACACACTTCATAACTTCAAGGGTCAGTAAACCGTATCATCTGATTGTGATGACTAAGCAATTGAGGCCGACAATTGGAACAGATGTGTGAGTTTGTTTGTTTTAACTCGTGCTTTCTTTTCAGACAATTTCTCCACAGTTGTTGAACAACAAATTATATGTTGTATATTTTACTGTGTAATACAAGGGACACCATTTTATGTATACTCTCTGTTTTGCGGTAGTCAGTAGTCTAGCTTGGAGCAGTTAACCATGGTGTGGGTAGATGCAGTTTCTCTTGTGGAGATATGTAGGGAAAGTAGAATTTTTGTCTGTCTGGTAAAGTGAGCCCACATTTGTTTACGTCTGGGCTTCTTGTTGCTTGGATAATCTTGCCCATCAATGTCCCTTGCTTCGTTATCAGTGGAAGCGGACTTTTAGGGTCCAGTCCTTATATGTTTTGGTCCAGTCTAAATGCCACTGTGTATTTTGGTGGGAATAATTTTAACAATTTGCTCATGCCAACTTCCATTCATATTTTTGCTGTATTTGACAACTTCTAGGAGCAGCAAAACGAGTGTATGGTGCTTTATTGGAATCTGTAAAGTTTCTGATATCACTAAATATGCCAGAACTGTGCTGTGCCTACATTTCATAACTAACTGATTCCATTGAGCTGAGTCCCACTGGAGAAGCTAAGTGCATGTCAACTAATCAAGAAGTTTCCCACATATTTATGGAAAGTGAAGGATCTTTACTGTGTTGACAAGAGCCTGCCTCTTGTCTCTCTCCTGAACATGATGACTCCAGTCCATGCCTATCCTGTTTCTCTAAGATCTCTTGTAATGCTATCTTCCCATCTGTGCCTAAGTCTTGTAAGCAGTCTCTTTTCTCTTGTCCCCCTCCCCCCACAAAAAGCCAGTTCACATGTCTCTTCTCTGTACATGCATCACCCACCTCATTTGTGTTAATTCTTATATTTGCTGACTTGTTTATTTTGCATTTCTTTAACTGATCTTACCGTCTTGTCCCTAGTTTAATTATTGGCTGCTTGTTCAAAATATTTGGTTTTAATGCTGATGGGGGAGTCCTAATATCCAGTATGACACTTGTCTCTACCACTGTATCATTCATTTCAGTATCTTTTCTAGTAATGCTTAAGTTGCTTGTTTTCAAGTTGTAGTACATGCTGATTAAAAATTTATGAATGCTGCTTTTTATCACTAAGGGCTGTAGAGAACCAGCTACTGAATGTTCAAGTTATAGCAAATCTGTTGATGCATATTTATAACAAGTGGCTATTCCAAATCTATAGACTTCTGGCATATACTAGTTGAAAATATTACTTCCTGCATATTCTGCTGTTGGGATTTGGCTGCGACCTTCGAGTTTGTGACATTGCAGTTTCATAGGTGGTCACAGCAATGAAACTTGCTGCCTTCATCCTCAGGGTAACAGGTTCCTTCAAAACTTTGTTGACCACTAGCAGGACTGCACCGTTTCATAACCCAGAACACCACTCTTAATTATTTGCTGCTGTCTTCTCATTGGAGAAATATACATTACAGATTGCATGCCCATGTGCAGAATTGTGAACTACTTGCAGTTAAGTGCAGTAAGGTTATTATGCATACATGAGAGAATTAATTGGTTTCAGTCTGGCTTGCTGGTATGTGTATTGCACACAGTAGCCATTAAGTCATGTTGACATTGTTGCAGGTGACAGTATCCAGCGCATGTTAGCAAACCTACCAGCTAAGCGGTCGACACGGCGGGTGATCCAGTTCTCAGAGGATGAGATCAAGACACGCAGCCAGGGTACAATGCACAGTGTAAGTAGCATGTTGTGAGGTACAGTGTTGTGTATTAACGTGGTTACCATGTGTTCACATTACACTTAGCTGTGTTCTGTTTTCTCTGTTCCACAGAACCGCCTCTTAAGGAAGAGATATAAGGTATTGTGTCCAGACTTCTCAGTAGTTACTTTTCCTTGATGTGTGTTAAGAGTTCTGGGCAGCATAGTAGGACTGCATATTTCTTTAGTTGACTGCATGCTTTGTGTTTATCTGACAAGGGCTTTTTTTTTTTTGGGGGGGTAGTTATGTCTTTTCTTATTTATTTTTTTCTGTAATGGTTTTATTGTAAGATTTGAGAATATGATGTGAATGTTAATTCATGTTCTTGAATGTTACATTGTATAGTTTAGTACAGGGGTACCAGTGTTTCATAGGGCAGAACACCAGTGCTCAGATTGGTAGATTTTAAAAACCAGAACACAGGGGGTGGGTTTGTACTTTATAAGGCTTATACATATTTCATCTACAAAATTTTCTTATGCTTATACATGGATATGCTGCTGGTTAGTTAATTCTTTCATGTCCAATTAAATCTGATCCATATTAATGTTGAAATTCCATAAAAGTGCACTGTTGCAGTAAAAAAATTGTATCCAAAAGTTAATTGTATAAGAACCTGAACTGTATCATGATGAGGGTTGGGGTGAAAATAAATTACATCAACATTCCTGTAACCTGATGTCTGATAATGTGGAAATTCTGATAATCTGGCACTTGAGAGTAGTCTCAAGACTGGGAGTTTTGCATTTTGATCAGAAAATAACTTTACCAATGAAACTGGCAGATCTCAGTGACATGTTAAAAAAGGCCTTCAAGAGTGTCTGTATATTGCCTTTGTGGTATCTCCTGAACCCGATGACCCTGAACCAGCAGATCACAGAGATATTCAAATGGAATACTCCTTTGATTAGTTTTGCAGACCATGTATATGAGAAGTAAATGAAAAGTATGTAAGAACTTGATCAGTATAGTTATCAGTTGATATTCAGGAATGTTCAATAATGTGGCTTGTGTCTGGTCCTGTGTGAGTCAGGTGAACAGTATAAAAGTGATGTATCGGAGAAACATATTCATTCTTAAGATATTTGTTTATATTTCTAAGTCTGAGAAGGAAAATAATATTGAAATATAATAACAAAATCCTCCACAAAAATTATAAATATTATTGTCACTGCCTACTCTACTTCTAGGACAAACTGTCTCATCTTAACATCTGGATGAGATAAGTGATTCATGTCACTGCCTGTGTATGAAAGAATGCTGCCTCTGCAGAGGCAGCTAGTAGGAAGGTGGAAGTAGAATACAGTTAATATGTAGGCAAGTTAGCAGGACTCAGATTTGTTGGGCTTGTTCCTCTCGGGAATTGACACTGAGGGTAAATCCTCTAGTGTGCAATGCATTTGTAGCAGCCAAAACAATTATTTTGTGTATCAGTGAGAGCAATGGTTAAGAGTTGGAGCACTGAAGAACACTCTTCTCCCTGAAAATGGAGGTGGCAAAGTTCCTCCAAAATGTTGGATTTTTTATACCATACTACAGCAGGTCTTGCTGTATGCCAAGGTTACGTTCCTGAAAAAGTCACAGAAATCAAACGCAGAATTCCCATTTAAAACAGAGGATTTTCTTGGAGTTTGGGGATTGACAGCCTCATCCTATGTAGTGTACGACCATGCCACTAGTGGACTTACAAGACCTCTAGAGTGTACGTGTACTGTATGTACAGTATATATACATTTCAGTACAATATACATACATTTCTATACAATATATTTATTCATTTCTAATACACTAAAATTGTAAGAGACATCAATAGTTCCTGGGGCGGTTCATTCCGATAGGACTGTGGTAGTGTTGTTACACAAACACTGCCTGTTTCTGAGTGTTGGCATTTAATATTATCTACACAGTTTTTATATGTTTCTGGAAATGTTTATGTGTTTATATGGAAGCCTTAAATGCAGGTGCTGATTTTTCCTCTCAAGAGATGTAAGTCCCCGAAGCCATCTTTTCCCAGAACAGAGTAATTTGTTCGATTTTTGAAATTTGTTGGGGTGAATAACCTCCTTCATCAGTAATGTGTTGCAGCTGCTGAACAAACTTTTCAGCAGCGATAGTGTCATCTTCCACAGTCATTTTAATGTTTGAAAATTACATCTCTCTGATGATTGCTGGCTCCTTGGTGCTTTAACTTCCAAAGCCTGTTGCACTGCTGTAATACACATCAAGAGGATGGGTGGATACATAAATAGACAGTTGAATATAGGTGATGGGTGTCTTAAGAATGTATCTTATGTGGGAAAGCAGCTGATCATGCTGAATGAAAAGTATTGAATGTGGTGGGTGAAAACATGGCATCTCTTGTGGCTATATGAATGCAAATTGCTGATAATAAGGATGGTCTTGCCATCAAAGGAAGTGAAGATAATGATATATTTATTGATTCTTCACTTGTTCTACAATGCTGTTTCGACTACTGCAGAGGTTATACTGTCAACAATGAACATCAACATACAAAGTTAATAAGACATACATGTTTAGAAAGATGAGCTTTGAGGTTTATACAGTGGTTATAACCAAAATTACTTTTCATGGGTATAATGCATTTTATTTTGTAGATTGGATTAAGTGGTGCCGAAGAACCTGCTTCTTCCTTCTTGCCCTGATGATGGAGGCAGCAGGTTTCTCTGAAATATCAGTACCTTTCTGGCATCATGTTCTAGATAAATCTTAATGTTCAATAAGACATTTGAAACCTTTATTTAAGCCCTGAAGTAAGATGGAAGTTGCTGTTCTTCACACTTGTGATGTAACCAGGCACGTGCAATTCAGAATTTGACACATTTTAAGGCACTGCCACAATATTTGCCTGGAGAGACTAGCAAACCCAGAAAAATAACTGACAAGGCTGGTGTTTTAACCTAAACCCCCTGAACATGAAGCTCTGGTGTGATTGTTCAAACATACACTGTGAGACATTATGGTAATTAGGGCCTGAATTGAAGTAAATTTGCATAATTATGGCAGGTGAAATTCTGCACTAGATCTGAGTTAGGCACCATATTGGCTCACCACATTTCATACTTTGGTGGAGAGACAACAGCTGATATGAACTGCATTGGGTGTTGGTGCCAGGCATGTCCTGTTGGGTGCAAATGTGCATGCAAGACTTGCCAGTGAGCAAAAGGGGGTCATATGGTATTGAATGTAAGTGCCAATATCATGTAGACAACTGTACTGACTTCTGGGATGTAATGCCATGTGGTCTAGTGAAGAGATACCAGTGTTTTGGAGGGATACATTTTATGACTTTCACACCATATGGCATAACATCTAGAAAACTATAACCTTTATAATTGCTACTGTGGAAACTTCAAATTTCACTGGCATCATACTGCATGATAAAGGTACTCTTGCCAGCCTGTTAAGGGGAATTTACTGGCTCTTGCCTTATTGAGGGAAAATTTTCTCAGACAGTTTCATTCAAAATATGAACAGTAGCAAAGAGGTGGCTGGTTACATTTACATTTAGTCCATGTATTTTATGCCTCTTTGGCAACAGGTATGGTAATTGTAAGCAATATTCATTTAGCAAGTGCATGTTATGATGCTCTGTGTAGGTGTCATTTGCATCCGGTGTAGTGCGGACGTCCCACAAGACTGGTCCCAGATTGGTTCAGAGCGTACAAGTCAGGTCACCCACAGCAGATACAAATGACACAGTATATAGGAAACTGGGCATTCGTACCCCAAAGAAACTGCCAGGAACTCCAACAGTTGCACCCACTGTTTCATCAGAACAAACTTCTGCTCTCAAACAGGAGCTTCCAAGTAAAAAACTGCCTCCATCAAAGCCTCAGCCAGTCAGTTCAGGTTCACATTCTAAGTCTGCAACCAGTGAGGTCCAGAAAAAAGGTCCCAGAGTGGGTAGGTCCCTGTCCCCTGTTGCAAGCAAACCTGAGTCTGTTCCTTTGAATGGCTCAGAAGAGACCAAGCAGCCAACCCTTCATAAGAATAGGGTTCGCAATAGGAAGCCATTTTCACCTCAGACTTGTATTGGGCTGAATGAACCAACAGAAGAAAAGAGCATGGAAAATTCTGGTTCAGGAACGAATGTACAAGAATTTGATGTGGACCGTAGCACTGTGGGCAGCACTGAGACTTCCAACATCCTTGCTGCAATGCGCATTGCCATGTTAGAAAGTGCCATTACCGAGATCCCACCATCTGGTCCTAGCACCAAGAAACTTACGAAAAAATTGTCTGTAAAGAGACATCCTGGTATAGAAGAGAATAGAGCAGTATTGCCAGGTAAACGCAAGAATTTGGAATCCCGTCAACAAAATTCTGTGAAAAAGAAAGCAAAACTGAGTCAGTCAGAACTTGAGGAGCGCTTCCTTCGTAATAAGGGCTATACCCACCCAGATGAGGTCACAGATGAACCCATTATCTGCAAGGGTTGTGGCTTGCAGTTTGATAGTGGTTCAGCAGAACTACGCCATCGTAAGACTTGTATTTATGTGCCTTCTCAGGATGATGCTGGTTTAAATGAAGTAGAGCATCTGAACTCCTGTTTACTGTCCTCTATGCAGACACCCTCTGGGTCTGCTGGGCTGAAGCACTCTGAGCAATGCAAAGCTGCTGTGAGTAGTAACACAGAGGTCACTGGTGAGTCATCAGCATGTCATAAGAAGACATCTGCTGTTAAAACAAAACTTAAGAACAGGAATAACCCCACTAGCATAACAGTTGGTAAACAGGAGAATGTCATAGGACTGAAGAAGAGCCCAGGCAGCAACAGTGAGCACTGTACCAAGATTGGGAGAACAAAGGTGAAACCCAGAGTGACAAATACTCTGAAACAAATTACCAAGACGAAGAACTTGAGTGATAGCCGAATTATAAAAGGCAAGGTTGACAATAATGTAGATGCATTAAAGAAGGGCCTTACTAGTGCGGAAAACATTGGTGTGAGCACCACGAAACAGAAAGTTGATAACGTAGAAATTGTGAGTGCTAGTCCAGTTGGAACACAGCGAAAGCCAGGAACAGAAAGTACCAGTAGTTGTCCAGCCAGAAAGAAAAAGAAAGGTGTTATCTTAGAAAATGCTAGTAGCAGTCCAGTAGGAACAAAAAAGAAAATTGACACCAAAGAAAATGCCAGCAGCAGCTCATTAGGAGCGAAGAAGAAAGTTGATAGCACAACAAACACCAACAGTAGTCCAGGAAGAACAAAAAAGAAAATTAAGGACACACAAATTATCAGGGATGAAACAGTAAGAACAAAAACCAAATCAGGTTTGCTGAATAGAATAGTTGCAGCTGAAAAGGAAGTTGATGGCACAGAAAATGCCATTGCCTTGACAACAGAGATGAAACTGGGTGGAACAGAAGGTGCCATTAGCAGTTCAACTGGAATTGTAAAAAATGTTGTTAGAAATTCTACTGGAGTAAAAAAGAAATCTAGAAAGCCTGAGAACTCTGGCATTGGTGTAGCTGTGTCAGGTAAGAAGCAGGTGAAAATTGGAGGAACTGTCAGTAGCATTCCACTTGGAGGAAGAAAGAAACTTGGCAGTGCAGGAAAATACAGTCCAGTTGGAAAAAAGAGACAGCTTGAATGCACAGAAAATGTAAATGTTGGACCATTTGAGAAAAAGCAACCAGCTGCCTTCACAAACAGTAACAGTAGTAACCTGGTTGTGGGGAAGGAGGGGTGTGACCAATCTAAAAGTGAAAGAATAAAGAAGCAGATGGAATGTGATGGTATGGCACTTGTCACAGAAACTAATACGGCAAAAAAGAAGAGATCTGTGACAGCAAACATTCTGTTGCCTGCAGGGAAGAAGGAATTTGGCAGTACTGACATACCAAAAGGAGGAAAGAGGAAACCTGATAGCATTGAGAGCATGAGTGACAGTACAGATAATAGAAAACATGAGTATTTCAGCACTGAAAATGAGACTCATAGCCCTGCCAACAGTGATGTGGATGACAAAATGCCAGAACTGCAGAAAGAAGAGCCTATAGAGAACTTGAAGACTGAAACTCCTAGTCCCAAAGTAGAAGATTTATGTGATATTCCAATATTGTCCCCTGTGGGTTGTGAGCCACTGGGTGAAGACTGTGAGGAGAAAAAGAATGGTGATATACTGACAAAGGATATAAAAAAGACTGTATCAGTTGTGGAGGGAAAGGTGAGACAGCCACTGCTGGTTGAAGGTAAAAAACAATCCAAGGGTCCAATGAAAAATTCTGCTGGATTAAGACCAACTGGGGCAACCATGAAAACAAGAAAGTCATCAGCTGTCTTCAAAGGAAAGGACGTAAGACTTGAGACTATGCAAATTCCATTACATGAGGAGCCTAGTAAACAGGAAGCTTCTGTAGACACACAAGTCGATGTAGTTGAAGCAGGTGTCATTTCACAGGGGGAAATGGATAGTGATGATAAACCTTTAGCTGAATATTTTGGTTCCTTTATTACAGTGTCTAAACTAAGTAAGGAAACAGTTACTTGTGGTGCTGCTATCACCACTGATAAAGATGAAACTCAGAAAGTTGTGCAAGAGCGTGACATTGAGAAGTCTAAATCCTTGTCAAAGCAGCAGCGATGCAAACCGTTTAGACACCAGAACTCTACCCCATTGTGTGACAGGAAAGACAAGAAAGTAGTCACCAAATCAACTGTGCAGGTGACTGAGGAAGACTTTAATGAAGAGTTGCTGCCAATTGCAAAGTTGAAGGAAGTGATCCAGAAGAAAATTTTGCCACTTAAAGAACCGGAATCAAACACTTCTGCAGCATATGATCCTGGTTGTTCAGTTGTGCACATGAATTCAGAAGTTACTCCAGGTTTGGAACCCAAAAGTTTGGCTAAAGGGAATGTGCTTATAGGTATAGGACCAGACAAAGTCTTTAAGTCTGAAAGTTCAGTTCAGCATAGTACAGAAGAACCATCTGAGATATCAAATTGTCTTAGCTTGGCTGAGAAGAGTCCTTTGATGTCCAGGAGAGCAACACTAAAGAGAGGGAAAAGAGGTAGGACTCAATCCTGGCACCAGGATACAAGGAATGTAAATGGACAGCATCAGTCACAGGCTTGCCGGAAAGCCAGTCTTCCAGTTGGTGTTCTGGAAGTATCACAAGCTGAAGGAGTCCCTGCTGGTGTTCATTCAAAAGTTGAAAAATTAGTGATTTCAAAGAAAAAAGCAGGGAGGTACACAGAGGAATCAGAATCTCACAAGAGTACACAGATGGAAAATGTAAGATTTCTCACTGGTCATGAAAGAAAAGAAAGCAGTTTGTGCTTTAAAAGACAGGATGTGGAAGGTAAAAGTCAAATGGGTACTAAGAGAAGAACAAAAAGAAAATTTGATAAAATACAATCTAAAAATGAAGAAGGTGTTAACTCGCATGATTTACAAGGTGTTAACTCTTCTGTTAGCAAATTGCAAGACACACTTGTGGACTTGGATAACAAAACAGATTGTTTGGCCAGTACAAGAGATGAAACAAACATCTCAGGTGTCAGTAAAAAGAAGGAAGATCCTCTTCTGTATGAGGAGACAGACTCTGGAACTGATAAAAAGTTGTTGGTTGTCAAAAGAAAGGTAAAGAGACCAGTGAATGAGTTTGGATCTGATGTGGCACTGGCTGCCTCACCTGTTGGTCTGATGAGTGATACCGCACTTTCTGTAGGAAAGACTAAAAAGACAAACCTGTTGATTAATGAAGGACATCAAACAAGAATGTCAGGTATAGCTGATGAAAGTAAAGCAAATCAGAGTCAGAGAATAAGCTGTGTGAAACATAAGAAATTTGGGGTTACAAAGAGAGTAACAAAGACACAGCTGGAGGAGATCAGGTCTCCTTGTATTAGTAATGGAGACCAGACTTGCAGCTCAAACCAGAGGGGAGAAACAGACCATTTGGGTGGTGAGAGGATTGTAGGGAATGAGGGATCAAACTCTGTAGTTGGTAAAAGGCTAATGGTCTCTAAAAGAAAATCAAAACATACGAAAGAAAGTGAGTCAAATGATAGAGGTGTTGCATTTTCACGTATAAGCCAGAGGAAAGATTCGAACACTGTAAATGAAAAGGCTGAAGAACTGGATCATACGGATGTTCGTGACTTCGTCTGTGAGGAAAGAGAAACTGATAGGCAGATCAGAAAACCAACTGAGGAAATTGTACCAAGCTGCAGGGAAGTTACCAATGTATCAATTTGTGAGGAGGTCAAGGTAAGGAGGAGGAAGACAAATTTCAGTGATACAAATAGAAAGGTGGTTCATCTGATTGATCACAACAAAGGAATGGGCCTGGGCAATAGGAAGAAAGCAAACTTCATGGCACATAAAATGAGGAAAACTAGGCAAAATATTAAGCTTGTAATTGGTAAGAGAAGAAAGCTAAGTCCTACAGATGGTGAAGAGCAGATGTGCAGATTGATAGTTGATGGGGAAGAGAAACAGACAATAAATACTGAGAAGGATACAGCAAGTATAGTGTGTGTACAGGAGAGAGAGATTGGTGATGAAATGAGAACAGATAAAGGCAGTGGGAAGGATAAACTACATGGTGTGGTTGTAGAGGTAGAGAACACAAGTGTTTCAGTTCCTGATACCGACAGCAGAATGGATTTGATAGATGAATCAGAAAATATGAATGTCTTGAGGTGTGATACACAAAAAACAACAAATACTTTATGTGATGAGCCAGATGACACAACAAATGACTTGAGTACTGAGGGAGAAGATACAAGCACTTTCATTGGTTTACGAGAAGAAACGCGTGTTTTGAATGATGGGAAAGAACACTCAGAGAGCTTGACTAGTGACATTGAATCCAGTAGTCGGATTGATGAACAGGACTCAGATGGACTGGCTTTTGATAAAAGAGAGGGATTGATCTGTCAAGTGGAAAGAATGGATTCTGTAGAAAATGCGGAAACAAAGAACATGGATAATGAGAAAGAAAGTGGAGCAGCACTAACTGAAGATCTGGAGGAAATTAGTGGTGAAGGTTTGGGCTCAGATATGGCGATAGGGAAGAAAGAGACAGTACCTGTTAGGAGTGAACATGCGGACACTCTGGTTTGTCAAGAAAATTGCTTAAATCCTGTGATTATGCAGCAAGGTGAAATGAATGGTCAGGTTGTGCAGATGGGCTCCTCTTTGTTGGCCATCAACATTGTGGATGGTACAAAGGCAGAGGAATCACAGGTAGATGTGGAAGGACCATTACGGCAATCCCGTCGGACACGTTGTAATACTTCATATGAGGAGTTGTACACATGGTCGGATGTAACAAGTGAGACAGAAGAAGAGAACAGTCAAGACCTCCCAGATGCCAATATCTTGGCTGCACTGTGCCAAAACACTGATGTATCAACTTATGAGGAAATAGCAGCCATGATCGCCAATGGTGACTTCTTTCCCTCTGGCAGTAAGAAAAAAAAGAAGAAGAAATTGCGAAACAACAGCAGACAATATAGGAATGGACACCTCAGAAGAAAAAGGCATAAGAAGCAGAAGTTGAAGACCAGACTCATCAAGAAAACCAAAAGACCAGTAATGAATGAGTTTATAGTTACAGACATTGAGACTGGACAGGAGGAATCTCAGGATAGTTGTGAGTCACTTTTGCTGGGACCAGCCCTAAAGGTGGAGCATCGGTCTGTGGATACAGAAACACTCACAAAGCCCACCAGTATGAAAAATAGAAAGAAGAGGACAAAGACATCAATACAGCCAGAGAGTCAGGAGCAAGCGGCCAGTAATGAGAATGTGCAAGTTTGCAACAGTAGCAAACCAAAACAAAAGCGGAAGAGCAGTGTGGGATCAGTGTTTTTCTGCACATTGTGCAATAAGCCTTACTCCACTAATTACAACTTGATGAAACACAAATTATCACTTACGCACAAGAGGATGTCTGAGAAGGATCAGTCATCAATCCCTGCAGATGTGCAAAACACAGAACATGGACATTGGCCCCCTCGCCCTTTCCATAATACGGAATCTGAAGAGAAGTCTCCAGTTGAGCAGATTCTTGAAACTGAACTACTTAATTCTCACAATCCAAATGTAGCAACTGAGTCATCGCTGTCTGTTAATCAGAGTCTGGAAACTGAACAAGAATCTAGTTGTTCAGCTCCTAGTGTGGAAATTAAACAGCTTTGTTCTTCTGTTCAGAACACAGAATTTGAAAACTCTTGCTCCTCTGCAGTTCAGAGTGTCAGAGCTGAACATCCTTGTTCTTCTGGTGTTCTAAATCTGGATGCTGACCATCATTCTGTAGCTGAAAACATAGATGCTGGAAAGTCTTGTTTGGTTATAAGTGAAAATACAGTATATGAAGAACAATGTTCTGTAGGTCAGAATGTAGAAAGTGAAGAACTTTGTGTTGCAGAACCTGAACGGACATATACGTTGATGCAAAATATGGAAGTTGAACAATTCTCAACATGTATTCAGAGCACAGATTCACCAGAAAGAGAAGCCAGTGAGTCTAGTACATATGTCAGTAAACCTGCATCACATTCAGATAAGGGACACATCTCAGAGCCTGGCTGTCAAATACAGAATTTGACAGTAGATGGAGTTCAGCAGGGAACAAATCAAGTTCAGACATTACCAGCTGTGCGGGCTATAAATGAGATTGTAGCAGCATCTAGCAATGATGCTGGTGTGTTCTTTGATCAACCTGCTGTGTGTACAGAGCATCCAGAAAATGTCACAACTGATTGGGTGGGGAAAGAAAGGGAAATACAGCAGAATGGAGTTAATTGGCCAACATCAGGTGAGGTGCAGAAGCAAGCAGGCTGGTTTGAAGGTCAGGTGGATAACAACCAGTGGCTGTACACAGGTCAGTGGCCACAAGAAATGGCTTGGGGTAGAGAGGTTAACTCCAGCGTGAATTGGAATACAGTCACCAATCAGAATGATGGCACATTCTTCCAATCCAATTCAACAAGCTTGGGCTCCATAATGGATTCTGTTAACCAGGTAAACATTTTTGGAGATCATTGTTTATTAAAATTATGTTTTAAGGTACCATTTTTTCTGTAATTTATGAATATATTGTAATTTTAAGATGGAGATAATGAACTCTTGCAGGGTTATTCCAGTCAGTCTACCACTGCTGGTCCTACCATAAGATTGTAACCACTTGTTAGTTCTTCCAGGCACATGTGCTTCCTTAAGGTCATAACCTTTTGCCAGGCATACCTTATAAAGTGTGGCCTCTTACCAGGCACATGCCCTACTATACAGTCATAACTACTTCATTTGACTCTGTTCCCCATATGTAATCATTTTCATGTACTGTATATACACACACATATATATGTGTGTATATATATATATATATACACACACACACACATACACACACACACACATATATGAAGTGCTGTATACTGACTGACTTTCTAATGTCATTAACACTTTTAAGCTTGAAATTCCTCTGTTATGCAACAGTTAAGTTCCTTACAGTTAACAGTCTTGAATGCAATACAAGGATCAGCCATTTAGTTTTGTTTAAGGAAATAATAACTTTCTTTGTTCTGTGATTTGTGTGGCTCATATAAATACAGTGTGGCACAATGTAGAATATATTTAAAATGCTGAAGCATTTGATAGATACAGTAACTGCTGTGCCATAAATGTTGGAAACCACGTGAAACCCGTATTCCTGCCATCATGCACTTTCACCTTCAGTGGCATTGGAGTTGGTTAACTGTCTCTAGTTATGCTAGAGTTTTAAAACTACTAATACCAAAGCACAACATTGGACACAGTCATAAACCATTCCCATTGACTTTCCATTCTCACAGCCTACCTGTTCCTCTAAGATCCATGTTAATGTTACTTTTACTACTTTCCATCACATTTCTCTATGTTCCCCCATCCACCCCTATGCCAGTGGCATTATTTTGTGTATCATAACCCTTCTGTCACAAATCAAGTATACTAGTGTCTGTATGTATCATCATACTTACTTTACCTAAAGTATTTTTTGGTGTAGTATGTTTTCAGACACTTGTAACTTAGATACTTGCACCAGAGAAGGATACAGATGCTGGCTGTCATCAAATAGTAATATGAATTCATTCTTGGAGAATGCATTATTATGTGGATTATGTTTTTTGCAGGTTACGTGTTAAGAAGTCGGTTACACAGGTTGGGCCTGTAGTACAAAAAATAAAACTGCCTCATTCGTAGTATTATGGCCTACATGACCTGTGGCATGTATGGTGACCAACCCCTCTTGTTGTAACTAATGTATCAGAAATGCATTACTAATCATATGCTAATGGATAACATTAAGATATGAAAAATATGTTTGTATTAATGTACTGGGACTATCTGAATATTCTCAGTGTGACTTTTGGCTCAATATGTATTCCTATTCTTGGAAGAAATTGGCAAAATAGTTTCATCTTGAATGTTTTGGAAAACAGTTGGGTGACTGTAATTTATGAATAGCATTGTGACGTGCCTTTCCCAAATGTATTCTTCTTCTAATTTTATTTTTCCCACCTTTTTATCAGACACTCTTGCTCAACAAATTATTAAGTAACATGAGGAAGCATTGCTAAGACTGTTACATGTCATTTTGTGGTAGTTTGCAATATTTTTGCTTCTAGTAATGTAAATTATATTAATTGCTTTGTGTTTTTCTGTATTTTTACCTGGCATTGCTTTGACTTCATTTCATTAAGATTCTGGACAATGAGCGGCCTGCACACGGTTTGCCAGCTGCTGCTGGATATCAGCCATATGTGGACCTGCTGCAATCTGGTACTGCAGATGTGGACCCAGCTGGTGGCCTACGGGAGTTGCAGCAAGCCATGGGAGCAACAGATGAAGAAATGGCAATGCTGCAGCAGCTGGGAGAAGGAAGTTGGCCTCTGGAAGATGCCGACATCATGGACCTAGACAACCAGAAGGCTGACAGTGCCACACCCACTGTTGCCTCCATATCCACCTCCAGTACCCCAACTACCACAGCAGCCAGTAAAGTTGTAAACCTGGTTGAAGGCACCACAGGGGAGAGGACCAGCAGGGAAGAGGATGGGAATGCAGTGTCTTCAATTGCAATGGTACTATGCATACAATCTGCTAAGTTTGGATTTTTTATGTCTTCTGTGTTAATGTTTTCAAAGTGATTATAGATTGTCGCAGCTGCTGAAATAGGTATTTTAATACCAGTAGCTTGTTTTTATTTCCCATTACCTTTTATGAGCCAAGTAATTGGTGTTTCAAGTTACTTCTTTTTTTCTTCCTCCTTTCCTTTACTCTTCTTCCTTCCTTTTTTCCTTCCTTCCTTTCTCCCTCCTTCCTTCCTTCCCTCCCTCCCTCCCTTCTGCCATCCTCCCTCCCTTCTGCCATCCTCACTCCTTCCTTCCCTCCCTCCCTCCTTCCCTCCCTCCCTCCTTCCTTCCTTCCCTCCCTCCCTCACTCCTTCCTTCCTTCCTTCCTTCCTTCCTTCCTTCCTTCCTTCCTTCCTTCCTTCCTCCCTCCCTCCCTCTTTGTCTCCCTCCCACCATCTCCCCTCTGTTTGTACTCCAGTGTTACTAGATAAGTTAATTCTGGTGACTTTTTATTTCTGCTTTATTACAATGCCATAGTACCAGGGCTGGCCAGTATCACACATTATTGCATATGCCCTCAAGCATATTTAATAGTGTCAATTGTAGATGATGATAGTGATGTCTTATCAGTGTGTATGAGTTTAGGTGAATAATAATTATATTTTGAGACTTTTCCATATAAATAATACTGTCTTATGGGATATAATGTCATGTAGTGTGACAGATGTTCACCACTGAACATCCAAAATGTCAGTACATTCCTACCAACTGCATAGCATCACATTCCAGGTGTTATCCCGCTCAGTTACTACTCTGAGAGACTCAAATCTTGTTATGTGTATTGTACACTGTGAGACTGTATTCGCTCTGGGAAAACCTGAAGCACTTCATGATCTGTGAATCATTAAGACTGGAAAGCACCGATCTGAATGTCAGCTTAGTGATAGTGATATAGTGTGGATGATCTGCATTTGGAAAACAGTTGGTCGAAATTCCAGCTGGAATTGCCAGCGTTTTGTTAATCCTTTGCAACAGGGTGTCCCCATTCATAGACTTCACTTTGGATTTGACTTTTTGCAAGTAGAGGAGGCATCTCTGGCTATGTAAATTTCAATCATTTTCTCCCTTGTTTTGCCCCGTAATGATATGAGGAGTAAACCAGGAATCTAAGTTGGTTTTTAGTTTGTGAATTTCACCAAAATTTGTAATACCATGGGGTTGATGGTGCACTGAGTGTTCCTGCCTAATTTCCGTCTTTAAAGGGCAGTCTTTTGATGGAAACAAGAACTAAAATGTCAGAATGGTAGGGTATTTGGTTTAGTATCCATTATGGGAGAGAAGCACTTGAAACATTGTTCCTAAGTAACATAATTATTAGTCTGTCTAGTATAGAAGAAATTAATCTCTACATATCTTCACAATTCTGGTACCTTGGTACATTTGTGTTTCATTATTTTCCAAAGTAAAAAGCATGAAAAATGTATGGAGCATAAAATTTGTTTCATTTTTCTGTACAACTTTTGTTCAAAGCACTTCTTGCCTCAAATAGTAATTAGTAGTTGTGCTGAAGGTGGATACAAAAATACATTGATATTCATATATATATATATATATTTGTTAACTGCAATTGGGTTGACACCCAGTGGCAGTAATACAGTACACATTTACACACAAACAATACATAGAACAACACAATTAACAACTTTGGTTGAAAGGCTTTCTGGGATTCAGACCCAGGCTGATCATGTAGAGTTCCTGTCATTGTTGTGTGTTTTTAACCAGAACTGAAATTTGTGGTCTTTGTACCGAAACAACACAATATTAAGTTCCATGGAAATTTATTCAGCAATTTTCAAAACTTTCTATATGTGTGTTGTTAATTTTTCATGAAAACTCACAAACAGTGAGTAAGATATAATAATATTTATTTACTGCAATTGGGTTGTTACCCAGTGGCAGTGGTTATTTTACATGTAAACAAACATGAAATTGGTTACTACTAAATTTAAGTCGGGAGGGCTACATGAGAAGCATG